>Ga0207420_1000040_pt1 | contig 295595 bp, 251 predicted proteins | sample ThiBio_inoc_biof_FD_183941 | JGI IMG/M metagenome (GOLD analysis project Ga0207420, IMG submission 183941) | Wastewater bioreactor microbial communities from Cape Town, South Africa - Thiocy_inoc_biof (SPAdes) | ecosystem: Engineered > Bioremediation > Thiocyanate > Unclassified | place: South... | reverse complement strand
TTTCTTTATCGAGATCGGAGGCACCCCTTACGGGGTGTAATTATTCGAACCCTGTCGCTCCCGCCAATACAAAGAAACCTCCAGAAATGGGGGTTTTTCTTTATCGAGATCGGAGGCACCCCCTACGGGGTGTAATTATTCGAACCCCGTCGCTCCCGCGAATACAAAGAAACCTCCAGAAATGGGGGTTTTTCTTTATAAAGTAATAAGTGAGGAGTTCTGAGTAATCAGGTGAGAGTTTTTACCGCTAAGGCGCAAAGAACGCTAAATTGAGGAAGAATGGATTTTTCTGAGAAATCCTTAGGAAAATTTGGCGAAGGTGGCTAACGCTAATGCAAAGAGAAATTCGTAATCGCGTCCGGTTTTTTATTGTAAAGTAAAAAGTGACGAGTTCTGAGTAATCAGGTGAGAGTTTTTACCGCTAAGGCGCAAAGAACGCTAAATTGAGGAAGAATGGATTTTTTTGAGAAATCCTTAGGAAAATTTGGCGAAGGTGGCTAACGCTAATGCAAAGAGAAATTCGTAATCGCGGCGGTTTTTTATTGTAAAGTAAAAAGTGACGAGTTCTGAGTAATCAGGTGAGAGTTTTTACCGCTAAGGCGCAAAGAACGCGAAGGTTACTGCGAGTCTGGCTTTGAAGCGGAAGGAGGGTTCAAAGTAAATACCCCTTCATTTTCAACATAGATTAATGGATGTATGCAACTTATATCACGTCGTCGGAATTACAGGTGAAGCCTGTGTAGTTGGTGTTCTCTGATTTTTCAGCGCTAAAATTGCAAAGGAAATTATTAAAAGTGGCGCTGTGATTTCTTCAATACCCAGTGGGGTGACAAAAATACAGAACACGGATGCCATCAAGAGACCGGTAAGCATTGCTTTTCCACGAAATAGAATGAGAATTCCTGTTGTGATTTCGAATACTATCAGGGCAAAACCTAATGGAATGGTATAAGTCGCGAGAATAGTAGAGAAAAACCAGCGGTAAAGGGGTAAAAATGCTCCATTTCCCATTTGGACATATAAATCAGGATTTGTGAGCAAGATAGGCAGATTGACACCCAACGCCATCAGCAGAAAGAAGACGCCGGTTACTTTTTGCCCCAGGCGGGGGTTGAAATAGGCGAGTCCAGCCAACAAAAGGGCAAACGATCCAACAACAGTGAAGGGATTAATAATGTTCATTTTTACCTCCTTAAGAAAATAGAAATTTTGGTATCTTTTCAAAAATTAGGGGCAGAGTGTTTTAAGCCGGGCAATTGCCGGACTAAAAACACTCCTCAACCCCGTTTTATTGAAAAAATACAAATTTTGGAAATTGGAAAACAATAGCTGATAACAGGACTGCGTTGATCAGCACGGCGGCAATATACCAGGGATGCCAGAAGAAAATGAGCATCAATAGTGAAGAAGAAGCTCCTGTGATAATTGCAATTCTTAAATATTGTTCAATTCCTGGAACGTGCAATAATGCCAGACCTGCCAAAGCAAAAGCGAGGGCCGAAACAAGCCACAAAACAATCCCGATCCCTCGGATGAGATTATGGGAGTGCAATACCCTGGCAACAGGCCAGGTTGAGTCAATGTCTGGTCGCCCCCAGGAAGGCCAAAAAGGTGTGTGTAGCTCCCCCGGTTTGGGTAGGGGAACATAGGTCAGACTGACATGAATGAAGGCATGCGCAATGAGAAAAACAGCAATTAAAACACGGGTGATATTTGGGTTCATTTTTCCTCCACTTTGAGTGAAATCAGATTGAGGTTAAGATTCCGAATGATTTCCAGATAACCAAATAAGGCTGCATGATCTGGCACCACTCCAGTTAATTTGAGGGAATCCTCAGAAAGCTGGCTGGCAGTCAGCCCCGCAAACCAGATTTCCCAACTGGGATCCGGTTTTTGTTCGATGATGATTTCGATCTGTAATTGTCTGAATTTCATCGGGCTTATCCTTTAATCAAGAATATAGCCGGAATAATGCGCGATGCCATCTGCCAAATGGTTATAAAAAGGGTTTATTCTGGGTTTATAAGACTGAATCTTTCAGACCAGACCTTTATCTTTCGCAACAGCGATGGCTTCTGTTCGATTTGTAACGTCTAATTTTCTAAAAATGGCGGCTGAATGCGCTTTTACTGTCCCGGTTGAGACAAAAAGCTTCTTACCAATTTGTGGGTTGGTAAACCCGGCGGCCATCAGGCGCAAGACGTCAATCTCTCTTTGACTTAATAACGTCTGAGTGGCTTTTTGTCGATCTTCTTTTTGAAGAAAAGCGAGAAGCTCCACAGCTCCTTCAATCTCAAGGCAATCTGGCAGGATACTTGAGATTGCATCTCGGTCATCGATAAATATTTTCCTGAATCCAGCTGGTAAACCAATCTCCAATGCCTTTCTTATGAGAGGTAAGCTATTCGTGCGAGGAGAAAAGGCCTGAGCTTGGATTAAAAGTGCTTCAATGAGCGTGCTGATGCGCGAAAACCTGCGTGCAGTATTTTCAACAGATCGCAATACGTGCAGTGTTTTATCAGTATCATTTTGGGCCAGATAAATTCGCGCTGCTGTTAGCCGATTGATCTCTTCCACCTCATCGATGTTCTTCTCATCAGGAACGGGTTGGAATATTGTGTTTTCCAGCCACGATAGGACGCTTTTCTGATTGCCTGTTTTTAGAAAGAGTTTCACTCTTGTTGTTGTGATCACAGCGCTCAAGTTTGGGGTGACGGTTCCTTTACGAATCCATTCTTCGGCTTGATCTAATTCCTGGAAAGCTGCATCGTATTTATGGAGAAAGATAGAAATTGCAGCTTTTGTCAACCAGGCATGGGCACAATGATTTGGATTCTGCCAATATTGATTGTGGCGAAGTGCCTTTTCAACATATATTTCTGCTGCGGAGACCATTCCATACTCTAGCATGAGGGACCCATAAAAGGATTCAAGTCGACCTACATAGCCTGGGGCGGAAATCTCCGGAATCATTTGAAGTGTCTGCAGATAGATGGCTTCGGCTTGCTTGAGTTTCCCTTGCTGCCTTAAGACAATTCCCAGATCAGCCGATGCGGTCACGATCGTCCATAGGTTTCGCATTTGATGCCCCAGCCTTAACACTTCCTCAAAATTGGTTTGGGCGCGCAGCAAATCGCCTTGCAAGCGACCGGCATAACCAATTGACCAGTAATAAACACTCTGGACAAAAGCAGTTAGCAGTTGTAATTCAGATTTACTCAACTCCGTTAAGAAAAGCGTTTGAACATTTTTACAACCACTAACTTCTAAGAAATTGCAGATAACTTGTATATCTGTGTTTAGATTCTGTTCATCTACAAGAGTAGGAAAGCTGCGATTTCCAGTTACCATTAATGAATTTAGCAACTCCGCCGCATTAACTATATCCCCTGCAAAAGCAATCGCCCATATTCGCATCAATCCCAAACGGGTTCTCGATTCCAGTAATGCTCTCGGAAGCAGATCGAACCAATTTAATAGCGAGTGCAAGCGACCTTGCTCAAATAATTTGAATGTTGTTTCCTCAACGAGTTTGCCTGCTTTCGAAAATTCTTCACTTTGAATGTAATGCGAAATTGCCTGCTCGAAAAATCCATGACTTGCATACCAATCAGCTGCTTTATTGTGTAGAAAATGCATTGCCGTAGGATCATTCAAACATTGTTGCTTGAGATAAAATTGCAGAAGATCACGAAAAAGATGATGAAATCGAAACCATTCATGCTCAGGATCCAAAGAAAACAAAAAACAATTGGTTCGACACAAATCCTGCAAGATCGTGTGGCTATTATTCAAATCGGTCAAATGATCGCACAGGGATGGATTTAATCGCTCCAAAATTGAGGTCTTAATCAGAAATAACCGGGTTCTTATGTCTAACTGGTCAAGGATTTCTGCAGTTAAGTAATCCATGATGTAGCGGGTATTTCCTGATAATTTTCGAATGAAATCGGCCTTGTCAGCTTGATGCTGAAGAGACAACAGCGCCAGACGAATGCCGGCGATCCACCCTTCAGTTGATTCTTCGAGAATGGTCAATTCGTGTTCATTTAAATTAAGGTGCTGATTGACAAGAAAATTTTCAAATTCTTCACCAGAGAATCGTAAATCCGCTTCTCTCACTTCGATCATTTGGCCTCGCGCTCGTAGACGGTGAAGAGGAAACGGAGGATCTGATCGGGAGGAGAGAACAAGGTGAAAATTGGAAGGCAGGTGTTCGATAAACTCAAACATTCCGGCATGGATGGCAGAGTTGTGGATCAAATGATAATCATCGATCACCAACACCAATTTTTTTTGTGAATGAACCAATTGATTGATTAGGATTCCAGCGAGAGAGGATGAAGATGGAATTTGCGGTGCAGAGAATAAATTACGTATGAGTTCACTTGTGACTGAGCTATAAGGCTCGAGGGAATATGCCAGCACCATAAAAAACCGCTCGAGATTATCATCGCTTGGATCAAGAGAAAGCCAGGCGAAATCAAATTCTTGTGAATTCGACATAATCCAATCTACCACTAGAGAAGTTTTGCCATACCCTGCTGGCGCGGAAAGTAGAATAACCTTCATTCCCGAAAGTAACCCTTTGTTAAGATGATCCAAAAGATGTGGCCGGGCTAGCAAGCCGTCCATACGAGCAGGCGTGATAAGTTTTGTGAGAAATATAGCCGAGGAAGAAAGATTCATTTTAAAAAAAAGAGAAGGAAATGATGAAATATACCTGATTATTCAAAATTGTATTATTTTGTTCAATAATTAGATATTGCGAGGTTTTTGTTTAACCGAAATAAGGTTTGAAATTATTCTTTCTAACGTGGTTATCTTTTGTGAAGAATTAATTGGAAAAAGAAAAACAAAATACTCTTTTATTAATTATATGACATAAACCATCAGGAAACCCCTATTTTATTATGTAGTTTAAGTGGCTTTTCAAAGATAGCAAGCTGCGTTTGTCTTCTCCAGAAGTGATGAGATTTTCTTTATAAAGTAATGAGTGAGGAGTTCTGAGTAATCAGGTGAGAGTTTTTTACCGCTAAGACGCAAAGAATGCTAAGTTGAGGAAGAATAGATTTTTTGGGGAAATACTTAGGATAATTTGGCGAAGACGGCTAACGCTAATACAAAGAGAAATTCGTAATCGCGGGGGTTTTTAGTTGTGAGGAAATAAGTCAGTAAATCTCAGTATAAAGGTGAGAGTTTTTACCGCTAAGGCACAAAGAACGCGAAGGCTACTACGAGTCTGGCTTTGGAGCGGAAGAAGGGTTCAAAGTAAATATCCCTTCATTTCCAATGTAATTTAGTCGGTGTATGCAACTTGAATCATATATTCGGAATCGTTGGTGATACCACTGGTTTTATCAAATTAGCCTCCAATTTGATTCCTCAAGAATGGCAAGGATTGGAAGCTTTTATAATTGAGCTGGCTGCTCACATTCGCCAAACCTCGAAGCAGTACCAATGACTGAGTTACTTCCGATTCCGCCTGGAGAGGAGACGCACAATATCTGTATTTTGAAGATTTCTTTGACCGAGTCTTTCTTATCATATTCCAATTTACCAATCCCAAATTACTAATCAACAATTTGCATATTATTATTCACTAATCAACAATTCACTAACCCCTTGACTTTCTTTCTTTAATCGTTACAATAATTAGAACGTTGGAAAACAAGCAGCTATGAATAATTCTTTATGCACTTTTGGTTTTTATTTTTATTACGGCACTTTTACACCAGTCGCCGTTCTTAGCGCTTGATATACCAGGATTAGAAGTTATCCACAAAGCGCGAGGTCACGGCCTCGGGCTTTTTTGTTTAAGGAGATGTATGGCAATTAAAGCAGTTCGTGGAGCAATTACAGCAAGTGAAAACACGGTTTTGGCAATTCTGGCAGCCACAACAGAATTGCTGCGGGGAATCCAACAAGCCAACCCAACTTTGAAAGCTGGAGACCTGGTCAGTGCTGTATTTACAGCCACCGCCGACCTGAATGCAGTCTACCCGGCAAGAGCTGCCCGTGAATTGGGCTGGGTTGACCTGGCGATGATGTGTGCCCAAGAGATGAGCGTGGAAGGCAGCCTGGCTCGCTGCATCCGAGTAATGCTGCTCTGGGATACTGATTTGAACCCCAATGAAATTATTCATGTTTATGTAGGTGCTGCTGCGCAATTACGGCCGGATTGGTCAAATCATTTTCAGGCACAGCAGGCCAAAGGAGGAGCGATATGATGGTGGTAATGAAAAGTGGAAGTTCTCAAGCGGAAGTTCAACAAGTAATTAGTTTGATTAAATCGTGGGGACTCGAAGCTCATCTTTCCCAGGGTGAAGAGCGCACCGTTATCGGTATGGTCGGAGATACGCGCAAAGTGCAACGTGAATTGTTTCTGCATTACCCGGCTATTGACCGGATTGTTCCTATTTCACATCCATACAAGCTGGCCTCGCTTGATTTTATTCCGAATGCCTCAACATTCCCTTTGGATGGATTTGAAATCGGCGGTGAGGGCATCGTAGTAATAGCAGGACCCTGTGCGGTTGAAAGTCGTGAACAAATGCTTGAAACTGCCCACGCGGTTCGATCAGCTGGCGCTCATGCGCTTAGAGGTGGAGCGTATAAACCGCGCACATCTCCGTATGCCTTCCAGGGGCTGGGCGAGGAGGGTCTCGAGATCCTGGCCGAAGCGCGCGAATTGACCGGCCTGCCCATCATCACAGAGGTAATGGCGCCGGAATTGGTACCATTGGTCGCCAAATACGCTGATGTTCTCCAAATCGGCGCACGCAATATGCAAAATTATGCTCTGCTGCATGCCGCCGGAGAAAGCCAAAAACCGGTTCTTTTGAAACGCGGCATGTCTGCCACGATTGAGGAATTATTGATGGCCGCGGAATATATTCTTTCGCATGGCAACCGTCGTGTAATTCTGTGTGAACGTGGGATTCGAACATATGAAACGTCTACGCGTAATACGACCGATATCAACGCCATTCCGGTATTAAAGAGTTTGACACACTTACCGGTAATTCTAGACCCGAGTCACAGTACCGGCAACTGGAAATATGTGACCGCAATTGCCCGGGCCGGGGTGGCAGCCGGAGCAGATGGAATAATTGTGGAAGTTCATCCTCATCCGGAGGAGGCCCTTTCCGATGGCGGTCAATCGCTCAACCCCAATCGCTTTGCTGAACTAATTTGTCAGATCAAATCCATTGCCGCTGCGGTTGACAGGTCTATGGCGCCTGCAAAAGTGCAAGGCTGCGTATGAAACCTGGTTTTTTAAGTGAAAAAACAATTGCAATTATTGGTTTAGGATTGATGGGCGGTTCTTTGGCTCTGGCATTGCGCAGGCAAGGCGCCAGAATTATTGCTTATGAAAAGGATGCCGAAACCATTGAGTTGGCACGTAAAAATAAGATCGTCGATCAGATATCAAACGAACCGGAAAGCATTTTATGGCAGGCAGAAGTGATTATTCTGGCGACACCTGTCTCCGCAATTCTGGATATTATCCAGCAGTTGCCGAATTGGTATGATGGCAGCCCGCTGGTTATGGATATGGGGTCAACCAAAGTTGAGATTTGTGCGGCGTTGGAGCGCTTGCCGGCCCGCTTTCGGGCAATTGGCGGACATCCTCTATGTGGTAAGGAGCTTTCCTCCTTAAAGTATGCCGATGAACAGCTTTTTCGAGACGCAGTATTTGCATTATGCGCATTACCTTCTACCTTGCCCCAAGATCGGGTATTTGCCGAGGCTATCGTGACATCTATCGGAGCACGACCTTATTGGATTGAACCTCGCTTGCATGACCAATATGTCGCTGCCACCAGCCATGTTCCATATCTGATCGCCAATGCTTTAGCCTCTGTTGTTGCGGAGGAAGCCCTCACATTGGTCGGTCCGGGTTTACGCAGTACCACCCGCCTGGCGGCTTCTTCATTGCAAATGATGGCCGACATTTTTCAGACCAATCGACAGGCAATTCTGGACCAATTAACCACCTACCTGGGCCAGCTAGAGAAGTTGAAAGGCTTACTTGAGCCCGGCCATGAAGACGAATTAATGATTGCACTTAGCAATGGCCAACAGCAATACCAACGCTTTATCCGTAGTGAGGCATAAGAATGAAGTTAGTGGTTCAGACTGGTGATCCAATTCGCGGGACAGCCGGGCTCTACGCTGAAGGAGGGTTCAGATTGCCAGGCGATAAAAGTCTTTCTCATCGGGCAGCTTTGTTTGCCGCTTTAGCACAAGGTGAAAGCCAGGTGGAGAACTTTTTGGATTCAGGGGTAACCCAAGTGCTATTAACCTGCCTGCGGCAACTGGGTGTCCAATGGCAATTGTATGATCGCACACTGATTGTTCAAGGGGGAGGATTGGATTCCTTCTCTGCTAATTCTGAGCCCTTGTTTTGTGGCAATTCGGCTACTACCATGCGCTTATTGACGGGTGCATTGGCTGCCAGTGGTGTCGCTGCGACCCTTGATGGCAGTGCCGGGTTACGCACGCGGCCCATGGATCGGATTGTCATGCCATTGATTGCTATGGGTGTTCCTATTCAGGCTTCAGATCAGAGAAAAGCGCCGCTTCAGCTTTCATTTCGTGATCGTAGTAAACCTTTGCAGGCAAGGGAATTCTTTTTATCGCAAGCCAGCGCTCAGGTCAAGACCTGTCTGCTTTTGGCCGCCCTTTCTGCTGATGGTACGAGCGTTATCAACGAACCGGCTTCTTCCCGCGACCATACAGAACGGATGTTGCGTAGTATGGGCGTCGAGGTATATCAGCCAAATTCCTTAAGTGTGGTGATAAAACCCCCTTCGCAACCTTTAAAACCACTCAGAATAAAGTTACCGGCTGACTTCTCGGCTGCAGCCTTTTTAATTGTGGCTGCTTTGATTACACCGGGTTCTGATGTGTGGTTGACTGATGTGGGTATTAATTCCGGCCGCACCGGCCTGGTGGAGGTTATACAGGATATGGGAGGAAAGCTTGAATTGTTTTATAAAGATAATCAAGCTGGTGAAGATATTGCCGACATACATGTGCAATTCAGTGCACTGCGCGGTGTCAAAGTTCAAGGTGACCTTGTTGTGCGTATGATCGATGAGTTTCCCATATTCGCAGTGGCTGCTGCTGTTGCGGATGGCCAAACAGTGGTGAAAGACGCTTCTGAACTACGGTTTAAAGAATCCGACCGAATTAAGGCCATTGTGCAACAGTTATCTCATATCGGAATTTCTGTGATAGAAACAGAGGATGGTTTTATCATTAATGGAGGTCAGCCAATCAATGGCGGGCAGGTGGATTGTGATGGAGATCATCGTCTGGCGATGGCGATGGCAGTGGCAGGTATTAACTCAAATTCCCAAGTTCAAATTAACGGTGCAGAAATGATAAACGAATCATTTCCTCATTTTGTAGATTTGTTCAACAGTCTGGGCGCAAATATGGCCTGGCAACTATGATTTATCATCTAGGATTATTGGGCTTTCCGCTCAGCCATAGCATCTCACCCAGTATTCACCTAGCAGCTTTGCGATCAACCGGGCTGGTAGGAGATTATAAGCTGTATCCGTTGCAAAAAGGATCCTCATTTGAATACCTTTTAACACGCATGCGTAAGGGTGAAATACACGGACTTAATGTAACGATACCGCATAAACAAAGCATGTTAAGCCATGTGGATTTACTCAGCCACACTGTCAGAATGACCGGTGCAGTAAATACACTCTTAATGCGAGAAGGTCAATTAGTCGGGGATAATACTGATGTGGCGGGGTTTATGACAGATTTGCATGAAAAAATCGGTGGCACTGTTTCCAGACGGAAGGCGCTGGTTTTGGGGGCTGGTGGGGCTGCGAGGGCTGTTGTGATTGGCCTTTTGTCAACCGGATGGCATGTAGTTGTGTCCGCCAGGCAGTCTTTTCAGGCCAGACAGCTTGTTGAGCAATTAAAACCCTGGTCGCGGGAAGGCTACCTGCAGTCGGTCTATCTGGATCCGATCGATTTGAATGCTGAAATAGATCAATGCGACTTGTTGGTGAACGCTACTTCGGCTGGGATGGCCTCTCAATTGCTTATCGATCCGCTACCACTTGCCATCGATTTGCCGAATGACCTGGTACTTTACGATTTAATATACAATCCGCAAGAAACGCTACTAATGCAGCGCTTCCGAAAAGAAGGTAAACTTGCATACAATGGATTAGGGATGTTAATAGAACAAGCTGCACGCTCATTTGAGCTATGGACAGGATTGCCTGTATCCCGCGAAGAATTATGGAAAGCGGTCGGCAATCTGCGTTAACTGAACTGTTGATTCACCAATTGATCCAAAGGAACGTCCGAGTTTGAGGGATTGGGAAGTGAGGGAGATATGGCAATTCAATATTTCACAGCAGGAGAATCACATGGGCCTGTTGTTTTGACCATTCTAAATGGAATTCCAGCTGGATTAGATATTTCACCTGCGGAAATTGATGTTGATCTTGCCAGACGGCAGCTGACTCTCGGAGCCGGTGGGCGCATGCGTTTGGAACATGACAAGGTACAAATTTTAGCGGGAGTCATGGCTGGAAAAACAACCGGGGCACCCATGGCGTTACAAGTTGAGAATCGCGATCATGTTCGCTGGAAAAATAAGTCAATTGCTGCTTTCACCACACCCCGGCCGGGGCATGCTGATTTGAATGGGGTGTTAAAGTTTGGTTACGATGACATCCGCCCAGCCCTGGAAAGAGCCTCTGCCCGTGAGACTGCAGTGCGCGTGGCTGCCGGTGCAGTAGCCAGAAAATTCCTGTCTGTTTTTGGTATCAAGGTAGGAGGCTATGTTACAGCGATTGGCGAAGTTGAAGCTGATGTATCCACATTGGATGAGGAAAGCCGCATTCATCAGGCCAGCCTGAACCCGGTGGTTTGCCCGGATGAAGTGGCGGCTGCAAAAATGATTTTAGCCATTGAGCGGGTTATGCAGCAGCGCGATACGCTCGGTGGAATCATTGAAGTTGTCGCGTTAGGCCTGCCGCCCGGGTTGGGATCATTTATGCAGGCAGATCAGCGGCTGGATGCCAGATTAGGAGCTGCTGTGCTGGGCGTCCAGGCCATGAAGGGGGTGGAAATAGGGCCCGCGTTTGATAATACCCGCCGTCAAGGTACGCAAGTACAGGATGCTATTCAAATTGAAAATGGCCGCCTTGTACGCCTTACCAACCGTTGCGGTGGATTGGAAGGCGGCATTACTACCGGCCAACCGCTGATTGTACGGGCTGCGATGAAACCGATCGCGACCACACTCACACCGCAAAAAACGGTGGATCTGGCCAGCGGAGAAATGAAAGATACGGTATATGAACGCTCAGATTTCTGCCCTGTTCCGCGTGCGGTTGTCATTCTTGAAGCTGTAATTGCCCTCGAACTGGCTAACGCGCTCATTCTCAAAGTAGGCGGCGATTCGGTTCACGAAATGCTGCTTCGTTTTAACAGCCTCAGCCAGGCACGTTTGGAAGACATTCACCTGAAGGGTGGTAATCAAGTCTGGTGGGTAGACTGACATGCTGGAAAGAGATCACATTTTTATCTATGGACCGCCCGGCAGTGGTAAAAGTTATTTGGGGAGCAGGCTGGCACAAATCCTTGGGTTGCCCTTTATTGATCTGGATCAGGAAATTGAACGAGAAGCAGGCGTTGCTATCAGTGAAATTTTCTCCGCTTCAGGTGAAGGGTCTTTTCGCAGACAAGAAAGTGAGCAGCTAAAGAAAGTTAGCCAGTGCGGCAAGGATAGTGTGGTTGCTTTGGGGGGTGGAACTCTGCTGACGGAAGAAAACCAGCAATTGGTTGAATCTAGCGGGCGGGTTATTTGTTTGCACGCAGATGAATCCACTATTGTACGAAATCTGGATAACCATAAAAATACGCGACCTTTGCTGGCGGGTGATTTTCATTCAAAATTACGTATCCTGCTGGAACAACGCGCTGAGCATTACAATCAATTTTCACACGTTGATGTCAGGCAGCGTTCGGAGGACCAGATTCTTAATGATTTACAAATTGAGAGCCACCGCTTTAATATTCAAGGAATGGGCAAGCCTTATGCGGTGCGATTGCAACCTGGCAGTCTGGATCGGGTTGGGAAAATATTACAGGATTCGGGATTGCGTGGCCCGATTCTGATCGTCAGTGATCGGAATATTTATCCGCTTTATGGGCGCCAGGTTGAACTACGCTTGCAGCAAGCAGGTTTTGTCAGTGCTGCTGTGGTGCTTGAGCCTGGGGAAAAAGATAAGAACCTGGCCGCAATCCAAAGGATTTGGGATGGCTGCGTTTCCGCTGGGATGGAACGCGCCAGCACCATACTGGCTTTAGGAGGCGGGGTTGTAAGTGATCTGGCTGGCTTTGCTGCTTCATCTTATATGCGCGGCATTGCCTGGGTGGCCTACCCGACCAGTCTATTGGCAATGGTGGATGCCAGCCTGGGTGGAAAAACGGGCTTTGATCTGCCCCAGGGCAAAAACCTGATTGGAGCGTTTTACGCACCCACGAAGGTGCTGGTTGATCCCAATTGTCTGGCCAGCCTGCCGATCAGTGAGGTGCGCAACGGCATGGCTGAAGTGTTAAAGCACGGCATCATTGCCGACCCTTCATTGGTGGAGTTGTGCCGCAGTGGCCGCTGGCACTCCAATTTAGTAAATCTGCTGCCGAAAGCAATGGCAGTAAAGATTAAGATCCTGTGTGCAGACCCTTATGAAAAAGGCCAGCGGGCGGTTTTAAACTTTGGGCATACAGTTGGTCACGCAATTGAATTGGTTTCGGGCTTTCGGCTTCGGCACGGTGAAGCGGTTGGGCTGGGAATGCTGGCTGAAGCGCAGATTTCCGTGCAACTCGGGCTGGCCGAGCCGGAGTTACCGGCTGAGATTGCCTTATGTCTTAAACAATTAGGGCTGCCAGTTTCAATCCCTGGCGCTTTACCCATTGACGCGATTCTGGCCGCCATGCAAAAAGATAAGAAAATAGAAGGCGGCCGTATAAAATTTGCTTTACCGCAGCGTGTGGGCCGAGTTGACTTTGGTATAGAAGTTGAAATCGAGCTTGTAAGAAGCGTTATCATGCAACTAATGGGTTAATAAAAACAGTTGCCTTAACCAAAAACAATGGCGGAATGATTATGACAAAATCAATACTGGTTCTACATGGGGCAAATTTAAATTTATTAGGAGTTCGTGAGCCTGAAATTTATGGCACGCTAAGCCTGGCAGACATTGACCAACGCTTGCAAGAAAAAGGGAAGGAGATGGATCTGCTGGTCGAATGCCGGCAATCCAATATTGAAGGAGAGTTGGTAGATCTCCTGCAATCAGCGCGAGATTGGGCCGCAGGAGTTGTCTTCAACGCAGGCGGGTATACGCATACCTCAGTAGTCTTGCGGGATGCTGTCGCAGCCATTCAAATTCCGGTAATTGAGGTTCACCTTTCCAACCCGCAGGCACGCGAATCATTCAGACAACAGTCACTGCTTGCGCCGGTGTGTGTCGGAAGCATTGCCGGGTTTGGATGGTATTCTTATGTATTGGGGCTGCAAGCGCTGAGATATCGCTTCGTTATTGCTCTTTAACTGGATTTGGGACTTTCACTGTTCTATAATTATCAGTAGTAGATTCAGTTTTTTCCAGGAGGACAAAATGTCAGCAATGGATAAAGTACTGGCTGTTATTCTGGGAGGAGGGCGGGGAACCCGACTGCAACCGTTGACCCTGATGCGCTCTAAACCTGCTGTCCCAATTGCCGGTAAATATCGTCTGATTGATATTCCGATTAGCAATTGCATAAACTCCGGAATTTATAAAATTGCGGTTTTAACTCAATTTAATTCTGTTTCTCTACACCGCCATATCACGCGTACATATCAGTTCGATAATTTTCATGTTGGCTGGGTACAAATTTGGGCCGCTGAGCAGACGACTTACACGGCTGATTGGTATCAAGGCACAGCCGATGCGGTCCGTAAACAACTATTTGAAATACGTTCGGCCCGCACTCCATTTGTTTTAATTTTGGCAGGTGATCATCTTTACCGGATGGATTATGAGGCCATGGCGCGCTTTCATTGGGAGCATGATGCTGATATTACGGTAGCAGTCCAGCCCGTGCTTGCTTCTGAAGCAGACCGGTTTGGTATTCTAAAACGAAAGCCTGACTATACCATAAGCGACTTCGCTGAAAAGCCCAAAGATCCCGAAACGCTTGCTCGCATGATCAGCCGCGATGACCCGGCCAGGCCATATTTGGGCTCAATGGGTGTCTATATTTTTAAGACAAACGTTTTGTTCGAATTATTGGCGGAAACCAAATCCGATGATTTTGGTAACCACGTGATTCCGAAAGCCATTGGCCACAAAAGAGTATTTGGTTATGATTTTGAGGGCTTTTGGGAGGATATCGGTACCATCCGATCTTTTTACGACACCAACTTGCTGTTAACAGGTCCGGATTCTCCCTTTAATTTCTTTGATCAGACGCGGCCAATTTACTCTCATTCTCGCTTTTTACCAGGCTCCCACGTGGATAACAGTTTATTGAATAACGTGCTTATGACGGATGGCTGTCTTATTCAAAGTGCAGAAATTTCAAGGTCAGTAATTGGTTTGCGCAGCCAAATCAAGCCTGGCGTGAAAATAATTAATACCATCATGATGGGTTCAGATTATTATGATCGTGAGTATCAATCTCAAACAGGATATGATGATGGCACCAATACAAATTACGGAATGCCACTTGGAATTGGTGAGCATTCAAGCATATCTGGTGCTATCTTGGATAAAAATGTACGCATCGGTAAGAGAGTGATTATTAAACCTTTTGAGCGCGGTCAGGACTTTGAAAACGATCTCTGTTATGTGCGTGATGGCATTGTTGTGATTCCAAAGAATACTGTTTTGCCGGACGGAACCCAAATTGGCCCCGATTAATTCCGTAACGAAAGCGAATAAATTAAGTTATACTTAAAAATAGGTAGGAAGAAAAACCTGCCTTTTTTTACGCTAAAAATTTGTACCATTTTAAAAATCAAGGGCAGAGTCTCTTAGGCAGGTGACCATTCACCTAAAAACACAACTCAACCTCGTATTATCGAAAAGGAACAAAAATTTAGGCGAAACTATGCAGCGATAAGGATTAAGAACTATGACAAATGAACAAACTACAAATCCGGCCAAGCTTCAACCTGATGTAAATATTTCATGGCATTCTTTGACTTCATCAGAAACTCTTGAGAAACTGGGTTCAAGGTTGGAACAAGGACTCAGTAATGCTGAAGCTGCCAGCCGATTGGAGCAATTTGGCCCTAATCAACTGGAAGAAGGTAAGCGCACCACTTTTTTGCAGATGGTCATCGGGCAACTGAATAATTTTATCGTCATTTTACTGATTGTGGCTGCCCTAATATCTGCAGTTTTAGGAGAATGGGTGGATGCAAGCGCGATCCTGGGAATAGTAATCCTCAATACAATTATGGGGGTGGTTCAGGAGAATAGAGCGGAACAAGCTCTCGCAGCCCTCAAAAAACTAGCGGCTCCGGATGCTCAAGTAATGAGAGATGGGCATCGCGAAACGGTTTCGTCCACCAAACTGGTGCCGGGAGATATTGTTTTTCTTGAATCAGGTTATTTTGTACCCGCCGATGTCCGCATTTTAGAGGCGGTCAATTTGCGGGTTGAAGAAGCTGCGCTAACCGGTGAGTCGGTGCCAGTACAAAAAAACGAATCCATATTGCTGGAAAGTGATGCCACTCTTGGTGACCGCAAAAATGCAGCTTTCATGGGTACCACCGTAGCGTACGGCCGTGGCCGGGGAGTGGTGGTGGGTACGGGGATGCGTACCCAGCTTGGCATGATTGCTGCCATGCTGCAATCGGTGGAAAATGAACAAACTCCCCTGCAACGAAAACTCGATCAACTTGGCAAAACGCTTGGCTGGGCTTCGCTGGCTATTTGCGGTCTGGTTTTTGTTGCTGGTTTGTTGCAGGGGGGAGACCTCTTGGAAATGTTCATGATCTCCGTCAGTCTGGCGATTGCAGCGGTACCTGAGGGGTTACCGGCAATTGTCACGATCAGTCTGGCACTGGGAATGCGTGAAATGATTAGCCGTCATGCACTCATCCGCCGGCTTTCTTCTGTTGAAACACTCGGTTCTGCCACTGTTATTTGTTCTGATAAAACCGGCACGCTCACCCAAAATGAGATGACTGTAACGCGTATTTGGAGTGATGGCCAATTGGTTGATGTAAGCGGTCGCGGTTACAAACCGGTTGGTGAATTCATGGTTGATGGTAAAAAGATAAACTTGCAAGAATATCAGGGCATCCTGACCACGCTGTGGGTAGGGGCACTTAACAATGATTCGCAGCTGGAAGAAAGAGAAGGCGAAGGCGCTGAAAAATCATACCGGATCATTGGAGATCCAACTGAAGGTGCACTGATTGTTGCGGCTGCCAAAGCGGGTGCATTTAAAGCCAGTTTGAATAATGGCTTCCCGCGTACGCAAGAAATTCCTTTCGATTCTGTTCGCAAACGTATGCTCACAGTCCATAGTCTGGAGCAACCAACGGCAGGTGATATTTCTCCTTTTAATGAGCAGGATCAACATCAGCGCTATGTTGTTGCGGTGAAAGGTGCACCGGACTTTGTATTGACGTTGTGTTCCAGCTATCAAACGCTTGACAATCACAACAAACCACTCGATAGCGCTGCTCAGACTGCAATTCTGAAAGCCAATGACGAAATGACCCGTGATGCATTACGTGTGTTGGGAGTTGCTTATCGAGTGATGGATAGCGTGCCTGATTTAAGTAATAGTGATGAAATCGAAAAGGATCTGATTTTCGTTGGGCTGATTGGCATGATTGACCCGGCCCGTAAAGAAGTACAGCCAGCGCTAAGCCTGGCGCGTGGTGCGGGTATTCGTACCATTATGATTACCGGAGATTATCCGAATACAGCCCGTGCTATCGCCGAAGATATTGGCTTAATGCAAAAAGGTCACCATGTGCTGACCGGTAAGCAGGTAGGCGAAATGAGTGAGAAAGAGCTGCAGGCTGCCATGGATACGACCGACGTCTTCGCACGCGTTTCTCCCGAGCATAAATTGCGAATTGTGGATGCGCTGCGCGCAAATGGCGAGGTTGTTGCCATGACCGGAGATGGTGTAAACGATGCGCCGGCCATCAAACGGGCAGATATCGGAATCGCGATGGGTATCACTGGTACTGACGTGGCTAAGGAAACGGCCGACATGGTATTGACGGATGATAATTATGCCAGCATCGTTTCAGCTGTTGAGCAGGGCCGAATTATTTATTCAAATATTCGCAAATTTGTCTATTATCTGATCTCTTGTAATGTGGCTGAAATCATGATTATCTTTCTGGCGACTGCCTTCGGGCGCTTTTTATACCCATTTGCCACTGAGAAGGTATTATCTCCGTTGACCGCAATCCAGTTGCTGCTGCTTAATCTGGTGACGGACGGGGCTCCTGCGCTGGCCTTGGGTACAGAAAAAGGCGATCCGGATATTATGCTGCAAAAACCACGACCAGTTAAAGAACAAATCATCAACCGCAGAATGGTGAATGGTGTGATTATTCAAACCATAGCAATTACAACGGTAACTCTGGTTGCATTTGGTCTGGGACTTAAACATAATGTAATTTATGCCGAAACGATGGCATTTATTACCCTTGCTGCATCTGAGTTGGTACGAGCCTATACAGCCCGCTCCGAGCGTTATCCAATCTTGAAGATTGGAGTTTTCAACAACAAGTGGATGAATGTTGCCGTAGCTTCTTCCCTCGGCATGCTGCTGTTGATCCTCTATGTGCCTTTTTTCAATGAAATATTTAACACAGTTCCATTGGGTTGGAGCGAGTGGCGCCTGGTAATACCTTTGTTGGCGATTCCTTCGATTGCCGCAGAAGTGGCTAAATATATTGCCAGTTGGCAATATAGAAATTTACCATCAGAAAAAGTGGATGTTGGAACGCTGGGATAAAGCTATTAGCGGTTTGAAGCTCATACGGTGGAGCGGGCAAGGACCAAATTTGGCCAGAGCTTGCTGATGACGACCGGTGCCATAGCCTTTATGGGATGAAAACCCATACTGCGGGTAAAGCTGATCTGTTTCTTGCATCCAGTGATCGCGGGCAGTTTTGGCCAGGATGGAGGCAGCTGCTATGGAAAGTGATCGTTGGTCGCCTTTTATAAGGGCTGTTTGTGGGTTATCAACTTGCGGGAGTAAAAGCGCGTCAATTAATAAATGATCTGATGAATTAGCGGCTTTGGTCAAAGCGCGTGTCATGGCGCAGCGGGTGGCGGCGATGATACCAGTGGCATCGATTTCTTCCTGAGTTGAGAAACCGATTGCCCAGGCGAGTGCAATTTCCTTGATTTTCTCAGCCCAATAATTTCTTTTTGAAGCTGATATTTGTTTGGAATCGCGGACTCCAGACAATAATTCGCAAATATTCGAATTGAGTGGAAGAATGACAACGGCTGCACTGACCGGGCCAGCCCAAGCGCCTCGGCCGGCTTCATCCAACCCGGCAACCCGGCAACTCACTTTTTTATTAAGCTCAAATTCGAAAGCAAAATTTGGTGCAGCTGGAATCTCAAAGGGTTTTCTGGCTGCGCACATAATATCCTCGGCGGGCATTGCGGCGGATCGTGAGCAGATCCAGGGCCATTCTAATTGAATCTCTGACGATGTTTAACCGTGTTCCGGGTTTGTAATACCATGTGATTGGTACTTCTTCAATTTTATAGCCATTTTGCCGTGCAATAACCAATACCTCGGCATCAAATGACCAACCTACCAAGGTTTGAATAGGAAAAACCTGATCTGCCACTTCGCCCCGAAAGGCTTTAAAGCCGCACTGAGTATCTTGCAAACCTGGCAACACTGTAAAGCGTACCATGCTGTTGAAAATACGCCCAATCAAGTGACGGTATTCCGGTTCATTAACTCTTTTCGATTCAGGAAGTTCCCGAGAAGCAATGGCAACATCGTATGTTTGACCATTGGTGGGAACAAATTTGTTTATTTCAGCCACTGGCATGGAGAAATCAGCGTCACAGAATATACGGTAGATACCCGTGGCTGCTAAAATACCGGTGCGAACCGCCAGCCCTTTGCCTGGCATTTTTTCGTTTATGACACGTAAATAAGGCATCTCTGCAATGAAACTGCTGGCCACTTCAAATGTGCGGTCATGGCTGCCATTCTCAACAACGATTACTTCGATCTCGTAGCTTTGTGCATTCACAAATTCTTTTACCTGCAGCAACGAAGGTGGCAGTCTTTCTTCTTCATTGTGCGCTGGAATGATGATCGAAAGTAGGGGTGGAGTCATTAAAATCTGGGTACAGTAGGCAAATAATCAGCGGAAATATGCTCTTGATCGAGACGGATAAATCCATTTTCTTCGAAGGATGCCAAGTATAGAGGTTTTCCGGTATCAAAGGTAGATCCTAATTGATGAATGCGTGTTCCAAGGACAAAACGCTGACCAGCTTTCATTCGTTTGATTAGTTCCTCCCGGTCGACCACGAAAAGATCGCTCCAGATAGCTCCATGTTTTTTATAAATACGCGCCAGACTGAGCTGGTTATTTTCATCCACTCGAATGGCCTCTAAGACAGCGTCGTACTCTTTTTTTGGCATGTTTATTCCTCATTCTCGCTTTCTAAAAAAATACCGTCCAGATGTGCACCAGACGGTTTTTTCAGGTCGGGGTGGGCGGACTCGAACCGCCGACCCCCGCGTCCCAAACGCGGTGCGCTAGCCAACTGCGCTACACCCCGAGCTAAGAGAGTATAATCGTGTTACGTTGAAATCGTCAAGACACTTTCTTAATTCTAATCCTGTTTTCATCTTTTGCAACTTGTTTTTTTTGGCCTTCATGATAACCGGCTGCATGAGTCAACCTTTACCTATTGCAGTCGAACAGCCTGATTTCCAGCCAACAAAAACACACGTGTTCTTGCCCAGCGTCATACCAACATCCACAAGCACTGCAAATCGAATGATCACTACTCCCAGCCCCCTGCCAAGCGAGGCATTTTGCAAAAAGACAGGCGTAATTAAAAACGTTGAAATCCCTTCTCCAACTTTGGGAGAAAAACTGCGCATGCGTATTTATCTGCCGCCTTGTTATCAAAAAGAAAAAGAAGGCGGCTATCCATTGCTGGTTTTGTTACACGGACAGAACGGGCAGGATGACCAATGGATTAATCTGGGGTTGACCAAAGCAGCCGATTCCTTGATTTTGAGCAATGAAATCCCTGCTATAGTAATGGTTTTTCCCTGGGAACGGCTCTATTTACTCGATTGGCGTGAATCACACTTTGGAGAAGCCCTAACTGAAGATCTCATGGCGTATATTCTGGCTGAATATAACATTAATCCAGCGCGCGATCAGCATGCCATCGGTGGAATTTCACGAGGAGCCAGTTGGGCGGTCCAGGTTGGAATGGAAAGCCCGCAGCTCTTTGGTGTGATTGGCGGTCATAGTTTTCCGTCTTTTGGCGGTGAAATTCGCAAACTGCCAGTCTGGATTGAACAATTTGATCCGCTGGGTGCACCTGCTTTATATTTTGATATCGGCAAATATGATCGCTATAAACGTTATTGTGACCCATTTATGGAAGCATTGACGCAGCAAGGGGTTGAGCACCAATATATAATCAATGAAGGTGCCCATAACAATGAATATTGGCAGGAACACATTATTGATTATTTGACCTGGTATGGTAAAACTTTTTCAGGAACGGATCTTGTTGATACACCACGTCAATAATTTGGGCCAGGCAATTTTTTTAAAGTACGCATAAGCAGAAAACTAAAGACGCTGTTTGTTAATCTATGGTTGTTCTCTACTTGACCTTAATGACCAAGCGAAGATTGCAGAAATAAATGCTGCCTTTTCGTAGTGCCCAATTTGATTCATAGGTACCGGCATCCCGCGGAGCGAGCATATCTACGATCATATCGACCGAGTTATTAACATCCACTTCCTGAGGAAGGTCAAAGGCATCAGGTCCTGTTTGGAATCTGGTGCCGCTCATAAACACCAAATCAACACCCGCGTCCCAGCTCTCAGTGCCGATATTTTTCAAAGTCCACCGCCCGTCAAAATCACCACCGGGAGGATACTCCTGGTTCATTCTTGGGGAAGCAGAGACCACAGAACACTGATAGGCTTCGCTGGTAGGGGTGACCGTAGGCGTTTCCGTTTCAGTTGCAGTGGGAGTAGACGTGATGGTCGCTGTAGGCAGGACGAAAGCGGTGTTGGTGGGCAGAGGGGTGGAAGATGGACGCAAGGTTTCCGTAACACTTTCTGTCGCTGTGACCGGCAGCCGCGATGGAGTTATCAACTGTGGCAACTGCTTTAGAGTGGCTGTGGAACTTGGCAACACCAAAACCTCCGGGAGCGGCGGGGGCGAGAGTGGATTTAATTTGGAGTTGGGGTTAAGAAACATGTAACCAAAACCTATTATGAGGATACCCGCAATAAAAAACACCAGGATAGTCAGCAAATTCCATAATCCATCTCTCATTTTGTTTGCATCCTTTTTGTAGAAACTAAGTTTTAGCGGATATATACCAGTATATATTAAATTCTCAATTTGTTAATAGGATAGAGGATAATTTATGCATTAATCTGCTGCATTAAAGCCAAAAAAAGGCCTGTACAGCACTGTGCAGGCCTTAACAGTGAATTAAGAGTGATTATTTAACGGTAATATTAATATTGACGTAGCAGAAACGGTCACTGCCCTGAACCAGAGCCCAGGTAGATTGATAATTACCAGCTGATGAAGGTGCCATCATATCGATAATCAATTCAACCGTATTGCCATTGGTCACAGTGACTGGCAGGTCAATGACATCAAATTTTGTTTGAAATTTTGTGCCACTGACATAGGTAAAATCTACCGAGGATTGATCCCAGGTCTGAGAACCCGTATTTTTAAACGTCCAACGACCATCAAAATCCAATCCCGGTGACATTACTTGATAATTGGCTGGAGAACTGGAGATTATCTGGCAGTTGAGGTCAGAACGTGTTGGTGTAGCAGTCGCTGTGGCAGTTGCCAGAATGGGTGTGGATGTGGGCGGTGCCAGGGTCGGGAATGGAGTGGGCGGCACAGCAGTATTGGTTGGTGGCAAAGCTGTGTTGGTGGGCATTTCCAAAGTGATTGTAGCTACTTCTGTTGGGGTAACGGTTGGTTGCGCTAAAGCTGTTTGGGTCAATTGCTCCTGAGCGGCTTGCATGGCCTGGGTTTGCATTGACTCAAAAACAGCCGTCTCGATTGCGGGATCTGATGTAGGTGTAACATTTTTCGGCAAACAGCCCGCAAAAATGATGATTGCGATCAGTGAAATTACGATCAATTTTGTTTTCATTCTTTTCTCCTGTTTTAGATACTTACTCTATGGTATGCTTTCTTTAAAGTTGAACTTACGTGATAATCTTACTTAATTGTACTGTATTAAGGTCTCCTTCCAAAATAAAGCCGGTTTGAGGCCATAAAAATAGATCTCTGCTTCATGTAGACGCTTGATATGCAAAAAAAGTTTCAAAAATGGCTATTCATAAATGCAATCATCATTCTTCTGATAATGGTGATCGCGGGCTGTGCGTTTAAACCACCATTGACACCCAATGTTGAAAATGAAGATCTTAATTTTGCCCGTTCGCAACTAATTCAATTTTATGATTTTCTCGCACAGCAAAAGTATGATCAGGCAGCAACGCTCTTTGGAGGGGATCTGGATATTTTGCGTGGTTACAATCCGGATCTTGCTGCGGATGACTTCAATATGCTCTTTAAAAGAGCTTGTGAACAAAATGGCTTTCAATGCTTATCTGTAAAACAGATCATTAATGAAGAAATAATTGCAACCAACCAATTTGTGTTTACGGTTGAATACCAGCAAGCTGATGGAAATCTGTTCGTGCGTGGTGCTTGTTGTGGTGCCAGCGAAGAAGAAATGCCACCTGTCAGTCAATTTTCTGTGCAGGTGGAAAGGGTTGATGGGGAATATAAAGTGCTTAGTTTACCACCCTATGTACCTTAGACTCTTCGATAAAACGGGGTTGAGGAGTGTATCTAAGTGGGCATCTGCCCCCAAAAAAACCCTCTGCCACTAATTTTTGAAAAGAATCGAATTTCCAGTCTTTAATTTTTCTGCCGGTTTTTCTAATTGAATAAATGCAGACAACGGATTTGCAGGTGAAAATTTTATCGACTACGTACCTGATTAAATTCTTAAACATTACGTCTTTAAACTGAAAGTTAAGTCTGCTTTTTAGTGGAAGCCAGTGATCTTTAGACAACTGGATTGCTTGTCTTTTTTTTGTGCGGGAGAAAAGCGATGGTGATAAAGGGTCCCACAATTGGCACAAAGAGGGACAGCAGCAACCAGGCAAGGGCATCGAAAAGTGGCAACCGCCTGCGTAGAATATGCAGAATTGCCAGAGCCAGCAGGATTAATTCCGCTGAAAAGAGCAAGAAACGAATAATGTCTTCCAAAGTACTTTTTAACTCCCGTTGGATATATTATAGAGCATTCGCAAAGACTCAGCCAATCAATTTTAGGTGCCAAATTTAGTTAAAAATTCCCCTTCTGTTGTAGGGAAGTACACCTGCAGGACCCACTTGAAAATGAATTGCCTTGGACCGGAGTTGAATAAAATTAATCTATCGTTACCCTCGTGTGGCATCACCCAGAAATCGCGTAGGTTTCATCTGTGAGGTAGGATGTCCATTGCAATTTAATCCCAATAGTGGCCGTATTGCATAAGTCAATCAAGGTTTCGAACTCAGGTTCAGAGGGGAAATCGTAAAAAAATGTTATCTTTGGGAGCTAAATCAAAACAGTATGCCTGGCAATTTTCGAGATGATTTACAAACAAAACCCCCTGGGGTAAGGAAACTGGTTTTAATTTACTTATTCTTTTTCTGGATCCATCATATAATTAAATTAATCGGTCTTAATTGGGTCTACAATCTTTTTAAAGGAAGAATAAATGAGTAACTCATTGGTGGTTTATGATTCTGTCTTTGGCAATACACACAAGATAGCAGTGGCGATTTCGGAGGGACTGGCTGAGCGAGGTACTTCGGTTGTGCGTGCAGTCGTTGAGGTAACGCCAGAGGATCTGATTGATTTGCAGACTCTGGTAGTTGGATCACCTACCCGTGGATTTCGGGCCACACAGGTCATCATTGAGTGGATCAATTCGCTGCCAATCAGCGCTCTGTCAGCCGTAAAAGTGGCAGCTTTTGATACGCGCATCCCTGAGGCAACCATAAAAAGCAATCTCATTCTGCGCTTATTAGGAGGGATGGTCAAGTATGCCGTTGATCAAATTGCGAAGAGTTTGCAAGCCAAAATGGCAGGCGGTGAGATGCCAAAGAATTGGTTCTATGTTGCTGATTCCAAAGGCCCACTGTTAGAAGGTGAGCTGGATCGCGCCTATCAGTGGGGTGAAGAGCTGGCTGGATAACAAAAAGGCGGCCAGCGGCCGCCTTTTTCTATAAGTTGGTTAACTGGATGGGCATATATTGTTTACACCCGCAATACTTCTAACTCGGAACTGATTACCCGTTCTTATATCCAGCCACGCAATTCCATGGCTTTGACCACACGAGCAATGGCAACCATATAAGCAGCATCGCGCATGTATACATTTTCTTTAAGTGACATATCCAGCACAGCCTTAAAAGCGGATGTCATTTTATTATCTTCTTTTTCCAGTACTTCTTCTCTAGTCCAATAAAAATTCATATCATTCTGGACGCCTTCGAAGTATGAAACAGTGACTCCGCCAGCATTGCACAGGAAATCAGGCACCAGGAAAATTCCGCGTTCCTTGATAACGACGTCAGCATCCGGGGTGGTTGGCCCATTGGCGCCTTCGGCAATTACGCGTACGGTCTTGCTGATTTTTTGGACTGTATCGGCGTTGATTTGGCCTTCCATAGCCGCCGGAATAAGCACGTCAACATCTTTACTGATCCAGGCATCGCCATCTTCAATTACATAACCGGCTGCTTTCGCCTTATTTTTATCGATTGAACCGTATTGGTCAGTAATTGATTTCAAGAAATGTGGGTCAATTCCATCTTCTTTGGAAACCGTATAAGAAGCACGGTCTTCACGATCCCAGAAGGAGACGCAGACGACTGTGCCGCCCAGTATTTCGATAAATCCAATCGTTGCATACTGGGAGACATTACCAAAACCTTGAATAGACGCTTTGCATGTGGTTGGGTCCAAACCAAGGTGCTTGAGAGCTTCCCGTACAGAAAAGATGACGCCATATCCGGTGGCTTCCGTGCGGCCCAGAGAACCGCCGTTGCCAACCGGTTTACCTGTGATTGCTCCCGGTGTGAATTCGCCGGTTAGAAGTGAATATTCATCCATCATCCAACCCATCATTTGCGGTGTGGTTCCCACATCCGGTGCAGGAACATCCTGGCGTGGACCGATGTTCTTCCACATTTTCTGAATGTAACCGCGCACCAAGCGCTCTTTTTCACCATTGGTTAAGGTTGCCGGGTCGACAATTACGCCGCCTTTACCACCACCAAGGGGAATGTCGACGACGGCACATTTCCAGGTCATCCAGGTGGCCAGGGCGCGCACAGTGTCAATTGTCTCTGCCGGGTGAAACCGGATTCCACCTTTATTGGGTCCGCGGGCATCATTGTGTTGAACACGATATCCCTGGAATACTCTCAGGGTTCCATCATCCATTCGCACGGGAATACGGAAATGAAATTCACGCAAAGGCCATCGTAAGATTTCACGCACTTCCGGGTCGAGACGGAGCATGTCGGCGACATGATCAAACTGACTTTGCGCCATTTCAAACGCGTTGGTATTTGATGACATAAAATTATTCTCCTGTTTCTGAAAAGATTGATAAATCGAGTATTTTTTAGCAGTAGTTATTCACCAGAAAAAAAATAAACGGACAACTCGGGAAGGGTCCGCTTAAGGGTGCATGATATGTCTGAACAGGAATATCGCATATTTCTCCGCTCAATGATAAGGTTAACAAATTGGAGCGGACAAGTCAAGATGATTAAGCTCTCGTTTATCGAATGTAATCCATCAGTATTGTCAGTGAATTGTCATGCCTTTTCTATGGTATCTGTAATAGCCTGATTAAACGCATTGGGATGCCGCAAGACTGGAGATGAAAACACGGGCAGCAGCGCTGTCTTCCGACAGATATTCTGCTTCTATTTTTGCCGCAAAAGGTCTAGTTCGTCTTTCAAGGCTGCCCGTAAGATGGCAGGGTCGACCTGATTGCGGGTCTTAAGCATCACCTGACCAAAAAACCAATTGATCAGCGATTCCTTTCCTGATACAAAATCGCTCACTGCTTTGGGGTTTTCAGATAGCACAATCCTGATGAGCGAGTTTATTTGCGCTGAGTCTCGCAATTGTTGAAAACCGTGTTTTGCAATAATTTTGGCCGCCGGTTCACCGTTGATCAACATTTCTTCCAAAACAATTTTGGCTGTGGTCTGGTTGATTTCAGCATTGGTCACATATTTCAGCAACTGCGCCAGTTCTTTTGGCTGAACTTTGATTTGAGAGAAAGTTTCACCACTGTAATTTTGCCAGGCGAAGAGTGGGCCGGTAATCCAATTAGCGAGCAGCTTTGGAGAAAGGGATGGGTCTGCTGCAAGTGTCTGCTCAAAATAAACAGATATCTGTAAATCTTCTGCCAGTAGACTTGTTTCTTCTGGCCCGAGCTTATAGGCCGCATGCATTCTCTTAAAACGCGCTTGCGGTAGCTCCGGCAGGTTACTTTTAATGAGTGCGACCCAGGTTGGATCTACTACCAAAGGAGGCAGATCAGGTTCGGGAAAGTAGCGGTAATCATGAGCTTCTTCTTTGCTGCGTTGGGTGGTGGTCTCTTCGGCAGTCTCATCCCAACCAAGCGTTTCCTGCACTACCGCGAGACCGGCTTCTACCAGTGCGGTTTGGCGCAGCACTTCAAATCGAATGGCTTTTTCCATACCGCGGAAAGTATTCAGATTCTTAATTTCCACACGGGTGCCCAGATTGGTTTGACCTCTTGGGCGTATGGAGACGTTGGCTTCAAAACGGATGACCCCTTTTTCCATGTCGCCGCTATTCACTCCCAACTCGCGAATTATTTCGCGTAAGGCCATAGCATAAGCACCGGCTTCTTCCGCGCTATTCATATCTGGTTCCGAGACGATCTCAAGCAGGGACACACCAGCGCGGTTAAGATCAACCAGTGAGAAGGCAGTTTGATCTGCATTGATCACATGGGTCAGCTTGCCGGTATCTTCTTCCATATGTACGCGTTGGATTCGGATCTTTTTTTCGCCAGATTCGGTTTTGATGTTCAGGTGACCGAATTGAGCCAGTGGATGCTCATACTGCGAAATTTGATACCCTTTTGGAAGGTCGGGATAAAAATAATTCTTGCGGGCGAAGATACTGGTCGTTTCAATGCGGCAATCCAGCGCCAGCGCAACTCGCAGGGCGAATTCGACAGCTTGTTTATTGATTACAGGCAATGCACCGGGCATACCGCTGCAGACAGGGCAAACAGCGCTGTTGGGTGGAGCCTGAGTTAAATCGACCACCGGGCAGGCGCAAAACATTTTTGTCTTCGTTTGCAATTCGGCATGTACTTCCAATCCGATAACTGCTTCGAATTCCATTGATTTCCTTTGTTGGGATGGTGAAACGTTCTGTTCGCTGGTCACCAAAAACTGAAATGATTTTACCATGACCGTGAAGTTGATATTCGCTTTGTTTGATGTGATATAAACTTTCCGTTAACAGTACATTCAACTTGAAATGGTCAAAAAATATAGTCGAATGTAACCACAAGCCTGGAAAGTGCTCTCTATCCTCCAGGATATTTTTTTTGATACAATAGATATGGATTTCAGAAATTAATAGGTGAAGGAAAATAATCATTTTCTATTTTCTGTTTGTCTGTAAATAATGTCCTATACCCAAATAATACACTTTTCTCTATATGAAACTATCCAGGGAGGTAGCTTTGCAAAAAACGCTCAAGATTGCAATACCCATGGCAGGTTTAGGAACGCGCATGCGCCCGCAAACATGGAGCAAACCTAAACCATTAATTGCCGTAGCTGGAAAAACAGTGTTGGATTATGTGCTCGAACAATTTAACACACTACCGGAAGGAACCCTTTATAAATTTGTGTTTATCGTCGGCCCGAATCAGGAAGAACAAGTAGCTGCCCACATGCAAAAATATCATGCAGACAAGGATTATTGTTTTGTAGTGCAAACGGATATGCGCGGGCAATCGGATGCGCTCTATCAAGCTCGTCATGAGTTAATGGGCCACCCGGTGTTAATGACTTTCTCAGACACGTTGATTGAGACAGATTTGAAAATTCTAGCTGATCCCGACCTTCATTCGAGTGTATGGGTCAAGCCTGTTCCGGACCCGCGCCGTTTTGGTGTGGCTGTCTTGAATGATGATGGCTTTGTCAGTCGCCTGGTGGAAAAGCCGGATACCAAGGAAAACAATCTGGCGATCGTTGGCTTTTATTATTTTGAAAGTGGCAGTGATTTAATTGAGGCGATTGAAGAGCAAACCAGGCGTGAATTGACCCTAAAAGGAGAGTTCTTTCTGGCAGATGCAGTCAATATATTGTTGGAACGCGGATTAAAAATGCAAGTATGTCAGGTGGAAGCCTGGTTGGATGCTGGTTTGCCCAGTGCTCTGCTGGAGACAAACCAGTATTTGCTGCAGCATGGGCGAGAAAATAGTAATGAGTGCCATTGCGAGGGTGTCACTATTATTCCACCGGTATTCATCCATGAAAGTGCTGAAATTTCCTCATCTGTGATTGGACCCTATGTATCAATAGCTGCCAATTGTAAAATTAAAGATGCGATTATCAGAAATTCTATTGTGGAAGAAGATACGCATGTGGAACGCTTCATCCTCGAAGATTCGATTTTGGGAAGGCAAGTGCAACTGCACGGGCAAGCCTTACGGGTAAACCTAGGCGATAACTCATGGACAATGCGGTGAGCGAGATCGTTTCCTGTTACAGCGGCAGTAGTTTTGCTGAGCACCCCATATCGTTTATTTGGCAAGGTCAAAAACTGGATGTGGTTGTATGCCAGGCCGAAGGCAGATTACCCGAAGGAAAATTCTTTCACGTCAGAGCTTCGGATGGCCGGGCTTATCGCCTTTTTTATCAATTTTCTGATTGTGACTGGACTATTGAGGCCAGATAAAATCAATCACATTTTTGTTATTGTAATTAATTAGGGAGAAATGATGCAATCAATAAAATTTTCTGAACGTGTCAGCCGTTTAAAACCCTCCGGGATCCGTAAATTTTTTGATATTGCCGCTACGATGGATAATGTTATCTCGCTGGGAATTGGTGAACCAGATTTTACTTCACCACCAAGTGTCATTGAAGCTGGAATTCGTGCTTTGCGTGAAGGACAGACCCATTACACCTCCAACGCTGGCATTCTGGAGTTGCGTGAAAAACTGACAGCTCATATCGATATGCTGTATGGCGTCAGCTATGACCCGCAGACAGAAGCACTGATTACTGTGGGTGGCTCCGAAGCATTATATTTGGCCTGTACAGCCATGTTGAACCCTGGAGATGAAGTCATTATTCCCAGCCCATGTTTTGTGTCTTATCAGGCACAGGTTATTCTGGCGGATGCTGTGCCGGTTGAGATTCCTTCGAATATGGAAGACAACTTTGATGTAGATCCGGCTGCGATTGAAGCAGCAATTACTGATCGAACCAAAGCGATCTTATTGGGATTTCCGAACAATCCAACCGGTGCTGTGGCGACTCGAGAACGATTGTTAGAAATCGCTCAGATTGCTGAAAAATATAATTTAATTGTCATCTCGGATGAGATCTACGATCGCCTGGTCTATGGTGGGCACCAGCATGTTTGCTTCCCCGCATTACCGGAAATGAAAAAACGGACGCTCCTATTGGGGGGATTTTCTAAGGATTATGCCATGACGGGTTGGCGGATTGGGTATGCGCTTGGGCCGCAGAATATTATTCAAGGGCTGGTACGGGTTCATCAATTCACTGTCATGTCATCCCCAACCATTGCACAGATCGCTGCCATTGAAGCACTGGCTGATCTGGATGAGGCCGTTGCAATGATGGTTGAGGAATATGATCGCCGTCGAAAGTTTGTTGTGGCTGATCTCAACCGCATGGGCTTGCCCACCTTTGAACCGAAAGGTGCATTTTATGCCTTTCCCAAGGTTAGTGTTACCGGTTTGGATGATGACACCTTTGCAAACAGGCTATTGAAGGAAGAACGGGTGGCTATCGTGCCAGGATCAGCGTTTGGTGCCGGTGGCGATGGTTTTTGCCGCATCTCCTATGCTGCCTCGTGTGATAAGCTGGAGGAATCAATGCGCCGCATTGAACGGATGGTAGCCAGGATTTAAAAGCAGATTGAATGGATAACTGAAAGTGATGGAGGACGGGCATAGCGCGAAAATGAGCCATGCCCGTTCTTTGTCTTTTTCTGATTATTTATTACTTCTTTTTTCTCTCGATATAGATTCTGACTGCCTTGGGTATAAATTCCGCCAGGCGGGGGTCAAAAGCATCGAAGGTCTTTTTGAAGCGCGGGTCGTCATTGTAGCGATCGGCCAGCCCGAGCAGTTGTTCTTCATTGGGACTCCAGAAATTTTGGATGTGGTGATGCCAGCGTGCAATTGCGGTTTGTACATTCTCGGAATCTGCGCCCTGATCAATCGCATCAGCAAGTGCCTGGTAAATCTCATTCCCTTCCGCCAGAATTGAATCCTTTTTTGATTGGCTGTAATTCTTCCACTTTCGATTGGATTCTTTTACGGTTTCAGGGTCATACATTTGTATGGCTTCTTTTTCATATTCTGCTTGCAGTTCTTCAGAAAAAGCTTGAAAAAATTGTTTTTTGTTCATTTTCTTTTCTCCTTGGATGTGTTGAATGGTGTTTTCTACTGTCGCCACCAGACTTTGGAGCCGATGGATGCGTTTTTGTAGCTCTTGCTTGTGGGATTCAAGCGCTTCAACCAAATTGTACGAAGGTTGGGCAAGAATCTGCTTAATTTTTAGTAGCGGCATGTTCAATTCACGATAAAAAAGGATTTGCTGCAGCTGCAAGACGCACGCATCGTCATAATAACGATAACCATTTTCTGCCACCCGGGATGGTTTTAAAAGGTCAATCTGGTCATAGTAGTGAAGTGTGCGCGGGCTGATACCCGCTAGTTTGGAAAGCTGCTTTACCGTTAACATGCCAACAGTATAAGCTATGACGTAACGTTAATGTCAAGGGGGAACTTTGGTGTAACCAGGGTTTCATTTGAAGCCAGGGATGGAACTGGTTAGTAGAAAAGATGAGAAAATTGTCCCTATGGATATAATGTTTCTTAGCGTGTTTGTTATGCGAGCTTTGTTTCTCCGCTAGCAGGCTTTTGCCGAATCTACGACTTGACTGAAAACTCATTACAAAAACCTATCAACGAATTACTACTTTATTCTTCCACCAATCAGTGAGTATAAATGTGCAAGATATCAATTTGCGCAGTGTGATTTTCCCCGTTTACAAAGTCCTTTTTTGGGAATATAATACATCCGGATTTAACACTTAAGACTACCAAATGTGGAGACTATGGAAGAGCAACAAACTCCCGGTGACCGGGATCCTGAACCTGATAGTTGTAAGCCAATTAACTAAGCGAACCCTGGTCTTCTGTTAACGACAGCTAACCGTCTCCAGGGCTGAGCGCCCCGGAGGTGTCATAATGCTGACCATCAATACGGATACAATTTTAGCGCAAATTCAGGCAGCGTTGGAAAAGAATGATGTTAATTCGGCTTTAAAAGTGCTGGAGGATTTGCGCACACCTGATCAGGCAGAAGTCTTTTACGAATTGGAAGATGATGAAAAGATAGCCTTGCTGCCACATCTTGACCCTTCTGTTTCCGCAGACATTTTGGAAGAATTAGAAGATGAAGAAGTGGCCGAACTGGTCAGCCAACTCGATTCGGATAGTGCAGTTCGCATTTTGGACGAGATGGATCCGGATGAGGCAGCCGACTTCCTAGGGGATGTAAGCCGTGAGCAGGCTGAAAATTATCTGGCTCAAATGGAAAACCCGCAGGAAGTACGCCCCTTGATGATTCACGCCGATGACAGCGCCGGTGGCTTGATGACATCTGAATTTATTGCCCTGCGCACCCGTATGCGTGCCGGAGATGCCATCAATGTTTTACGTACGTACAAACCTGATAGCGAAGAAATATATTACCTCTTTGTCGTTGATTCGGAAGACGTTCTCTCAGGTGTGATCGGTTTACGAGATTTAATTATTTCAGACCCGGATGTAATTTTGGGAGAAATCATGGATCCGCAGGTTGTATCCGTCAATGCCGGTACGGACCAGGAAGAATGTGCCCGGATCATTGCCAAGTATGACCTGCTCGCTCTACCGGTCGTGGATAGTTCCCGCAGATTGATTGGTGTTATCACGGTAGATGATGTCATTGATGTACTCGAAGAAGAAACCACGGAGGATTTCCAGCGTTTGGGTGGTGCAGAACCATTAGATCAATCCTATCTCAATACCGGCACCTGGATGATCGCAAAAAAACGTATCGGCTGGCTGCTGCTCTTGTTTCTGACAGGTAGTCTGACCGGTACAGTCATGCGTATGTTTGAAGCAGAATTAGCTGCGGTGGTGGCATTGGCTTATTTTATTCCATTGCTGATTGGTACCGGTGGGAATGCTGGTTCGCAAACCACCAGCACCATCATCCGCGCTTTGGCAGTTGGAGATATGGATGTTTCTGATGGATTGGTATCGCTCTGGCATGAACTGCGCGTTGGTTTGATACTTGGCCTGGGAATGTCCGGTTTTGCGTTTATTCGAGCCATCACCTGGGGCACCACACCCCAATTGGCCTTTGCGGTTGCTTTTTCAATTATTGCCATTGTTATTTGGGCGAATGCCTCCGGTGCAGTACTGCCGTTGCTGGCAGCCAGATTAAAAATTGACCCAACGGTAGTATCCGGGCCGGTCATGAGCACTCTGGTAGACGCAACAGGTTTGTTTATCTACTTTACAATTGCAAAATCTGTAATTGGTGTCTGAAGAAGTGATCACTATGAAAACATATAACCGAATTCGAAAGTAAACAAATGAGAAAGAAAAAACCACCCAGAAAAAGGGACCAATATCCCTTGCTAAGTAGACGAAATAAGGGCTGAATGCTAAGAGAAGCGGCATAAACTTCCAACCGGCAGACAGCCCGGGAGGATGTTTATGCTGAAGTATGATGCAAGCTCTTTAATCGAACAAATCCAGGCTGCCCTGGAGAATAATGATATCCAATCTGTCATACGGATTCTTGAGACCTTGAAATCTGCAGACCAGGCAGATATTTTCTCTGAATTGAATGATGATGAGAAAATGGCGATCCTTCCCCATTTGAACCCGGCCTTTTCAGCCGATTTGCTGGAAGAAATGGAGGATGATGAAGTCGCCGAATTAGTTGGGGGATTACCATCCGAACACGCCATTCGTATTGTCGATGAAATGGACCCTGACGATGCCGCCGACTTTCTTGGAGATATTCCTGATTTTCAAGCTAATGCAATTCTAGCGGGTATGGAAAATCCGGAGGATGTGCGCCCATTGCTGCTACATCCCGATGATAGCGCTGGCGGATTGATGACCTCTGAATTTCTGGCACTGCGCCGCAAGATGACAGCCAGCGATGCATTACAGGCGATTCGGGAATGGAAACCGGATAATGATGATATTTACCATCTGTTTGTCGTGGATGGGCAGAATTACCTGGTGGGGGTAGTCAGCCTGCGCCAGTTGATTACATCTGATCCAAAAGATTTACTGGAAACATTTATGGATCCGCAGGTTATCGCTGTTACCACCGGTACTGATCAGGAGGAAGTTGCCAGACTTTTCGCTCGTTACGACCTTCTCGCTTTGCCGGTTGTCGATCACGATCGCAAGCTAATCGGTGTTATCACCATTGATGATGTGATTGACGTTTTGGAAGAAGAGACTACCGAAGATATTCAGCGATTGGGTGGTGCCCAACCGTTGGAACAAGCCTATCTCAATACCAGCCCGTTGAGGATAACAAAGAAAAGAATCGGTTGGCTGCTGCTCCTGTTTTTAACCGAAAGCCTGACCGGTACAGTTTTACGCCATTTTGAAAGCGAGCTGGCCTCGGTTGTAGCACTCTCGTTTTTTATCCCGTTGTTGATTGGAACCGGCGGAAATGCCGGTTCTCAAACAACCAGCACCATTATTCGTGCTCTGGCGATCGGTGATATTCAAATCGGCGACGCAATCAAATCTCTCTGGCATGAATTTCGTGTTGGCTTGATGCTGGGGGTTGGAATGTCCGCTCTTGCCTTTGTACGGGCCTTGACGTGGGGCTCATCACCGCAATTGGCAGTAACTGTATCCGTTGCAATCCTCACAATTGTGATCTGGGCTAATATGCTGGGTGCTATTTTACCGATTTTGGCCGCCAAATTAAAGATTGATCCGACTGTTGTTTCCGGTCCGGTTATGAGCACGCTGGTAGATGCCACCGGTTTGTTTATTTACTTTTCGATTGCTAAAATTGTAATTGGATTGTAATGGGGACGAAAGGTCTAGAAAAAAGTCAGGGTGCAGTGTTGAAGGTTTTTTTTTGTTAGCGGGGGGTCTCACACCGCCGGTATTATATACAACCATGCGGCTGCGACGATTTCGAGGACATGGAGGAGTTATTTGGCATGTTCGCTCTTGAACGTACCCTGCAATTTTTTTCACCATTGCCCGGCAATTTCCAGCAAGTATGGCAAATTGGAATCTCCAATGATTTGCAAATCCATGGCACTGGCCCCTCGAATCCGTTAAGGTATGTCTATCTCAGGAAAGTAGATGACCATTCCGAATTTTCTTTGCGCTTAAGTTTTCCCAACCCAAGTATGCTAAATAATACCTGATAAGGGTGGCTAGGGTCCTCGGATGCTTTTTCAACCATGTGCTCAAGAGCTTCATTCAACAGGTGAGAGCAACCAATTTCTGCTGCTGACGAGCTAAATCCTAATTAGCACACGCACCTACGGTACCTGATCCGCTTAAAAAATAATCCGTCCATCCAGTCAGGTTAGTGAAAATTGATTTGTAACTATTAAGCCGATTCATTGTTGTTAAGTATGTCGAAAACTTGTACCTTTTCATTAAAACGGGGTTGAGGAGTGTTTTTAAGCAGCCAATCGTCTCTCTAAAAATAATCTACCCCTAATTTTTGAAATAATGCGAAAACTTATTATAAAAAACTGGCACGTTTGCTTGCAAAAAATTTGAATTTTCGTAATATGATGCTATATCTTCTTGTGTAATACCTTGTTGTGAATCGGGAAAGGAACTGTAAATGCTGAAAGTCAAAGAATTAATTCTATTAAAGGATAACCCGGTCTGGACTATTTCACCCGATGAAAGCGTTAGCAAAGCTGTGCAACTGTTAACTGAAAAGAAAATTGGGGCACTGCCGGTGGTGGAAAATTCAAGTGTGATTGGGATCATTTCGGAACGTGACATTGTTCGTGCTGTGGATCGTGAAGGAACTGCCGCTCTCAATTTATTGGTTGAACAGGTGATGATTAAAGAAGTAATTGTTATTTCCGCAGAAACCACTTTGGAAGATTGTATGAATTTAATGACTGATTACCACTTCCGGCATCTACCGGTTCTGGAGGGAGATGAGTTGGTTGGAATTGTTTCAATTCGAGATTTGATTAAGAAAGTACTGCCCCAACGTGATGCTTTGATTGAGGATCTGGAAAAATATATCCGCGGTGGGCATTAAACAATTATAGAAAAATGTAAAAACACATCCATTTGGTTGTATATATGGATGTGTTTTTATTTGCATGGGATTGATTAGAAAGCATCTATCCTCGCACGATTTGCTCAGGCGTTTAAGATGCTTCGCCAGTCACGTGGACTGCCCTAAAACGAATTTTGGCTGGCCTTTTTCCAAGAAGATATTTAAGGCATGTTTTCGAAGATGAGGCACATTACCTCTTCACCTTCCACGAATTCACCCGTTTTTTCAAAACCCAGGCTTAGGTAGAGGTGTTCAGCGGCTTGATTGCCAGGTTCAATACTCAACTTCAGGTCGGAACTTTTAGGACGTTTGCGGATTTCTTTGATGATGGATTGCATGGCTTGTTTTGCATAGCCATGACCCTGAAAATAGCGGTCAATCATTAAGCGGCATATCCAATAACTCTCATCCTCAAGATTAAAGGCATACATCAGAAAACCCACCAAGCGATTATTATCGTAGATAGCCAGCGGAATGCATTCAGGATAAACCTTGGATTCGGCTAATGAATAAAGATTACTGGCGACGTACTGCTGCTGTTCATCACTCACTTCCAGTCTTATTACTGCTTCAAAGTTGGATTTTGTAACCGGACGTAATTCGATGCTCACGGGAATTGTGCTCCTCAAATGGTATTCGAAGGGATTTGCAATTATAGTTTTACCACAATCCCTATTTTTTGGCGCGTAAATTCCTCTATAAGTTTAATATTTCAATAGAAATTTATCCGGCAATTCCATTCTGATACTTTTTTTGAAACCGATAGCAGCGGATGGATAACTTTCATTGCGAGACCATCCAATGACCCAAAGCGTCATCAAAAGCAGAAATAACATACGGGTAAATTGGGTGGGCTACACCAAGTCGAAAATACCGAAGTGAATTGGAGCGAGAGGGCCCATTGGCGAAAGCGGTTAAGTTGCGAGCGGGGTTAAGTTACGACGTTTGAGTTTTGTTATGTGCATCAGCCGGTTGATGGGCGAAGCATCCGCGATGGGTGTGTTTTTAGAGGATGGAATGGTTTCCCGGATGCTTCGCCCTTACGAGAGATCTCACGAGAAAGAATCATCATACCCCTCGAAAGGAAAATCTTTTTGCTTTCTTTTTCTCAAGTTAGTTCATAACGCACCAAACTATCACTGTTTTTTGTTATGAGCAGGAAGGCGCGTTACGTCTGATGAAGCAATCCTATCCTATACGAGAAAGATTACTTGGCTGCGTTCGCAACGACGCACAATCAATAAAGGTATGTATGAAGGCGGAATGCTTGATATTTTTGAGGGTGAAAAATGGCCTTAAAGAATCAGAAAGATCGTCGCAAAATCGCTGCCATTTACTCGCAGATTATTTTGCGTTGCTCGCAATGGCGCGGCCAGCCTATGGGATATACCCCGGCCCGCTGATATAGTCTTCCAGGTGGCTGATGGTTTCGTCGCGATCGTCGATGAATGCTTTGATTACATCACCAATGGAAACGATACCGATCAAGGCATCAGATTCCAGCACCGGCAGGTGGCGGATATTGTAGGTGGTCATCAATTGCATGCAATCCTCAATGGTTGAATCAGGATTGGCTGTGATAACCTCTTTGGTCATGACTTGTGCAACATCCTTTTCGGCCGAAAAACCATCCTCTTGTGCAAGCAGTTTGATGATATCCCGCTCAGAAATAATTCCCACAAGGCCAGAGGAATCAACCACCGGCAAAGCGCCAATATCTTTTTGGGTCATTAATCGTAATGCATCAAATATGCTTTTGTGCGGTTCGATTTGCCAAACATGGTGGCCTTTCCTCTGCATCAGGTTTCGGACTGTGATCATGGCTTCTCCTTGGGGTTAACAATTTGATGTTTTAAGCAAATAAATAACTTATCAATTTTGCTTTGACGAAGAATAGCGGTATGGGAATGCGTAGCTCTTGATTTATCATACTGAAAAAAAGGGGCGGTTTCAAGGAAATGGAGAGGTGAGATAAACGTATTGAGTGAGACGCCTATTGAAAATAGGTTGTGTAAAGTAATTGTGTTATTGTAGCGGCGATCACTACCAGCAGGAAGGTACGAATCAATTTTGTTCCAGAGCGCAAGACCAGTCGGGATCCGAAAAATGCGCCGCTTAACTGACCACCGGCCATAACCAAGCCCGGGATAACCAACACGTTTCCTTGCCAGGCAAAAAAAGTGAGCGCAATGATATTGCTGGTAAAGTTGAGCCATTTAGTGTGGGCGGTTGCCTTTTTGCTGTTGAATCCCATTAAAATGATAAAGGCCAGCATCCAAAAACTTCCGGTCCCAGGGCCAAAAAAACCATCATAAAAACCCAGCAGAAGACCAAAAACCACGTAAAAAATTTCCGGCTTTACTTTTGGCGGTTGATCAAGAGCGCCATTATTTTTCGAGAAAAGGAGAAAAATGAAGGCAGCCAATAAAAGGATTGGAATGACAGTCCGTAATACGTCTGCAGAGAGTTGTTGGATGGTGATTGTGCCGAATGCTGCTCCAATCGCTGTGAAAATGATTGCACCGGCAAGCTGCTTGACCTTTACGAGACCTCCACGGGAATAGTTGAGTGAGGCAGTCAAGCTACCAAAGCTGGATTGCAATTTGTTGGTCCCAAGTGCCAGATGGGGTGGCAGGCCTACTGAAAGTAGAATTGGCACTGAGATAAGACCGCCTCCTCCGGCGATAGAATCAACAAATCCGGCCAGTAAACCGCCTCCAAACAGGACAATGATGATTGGTAGTGTCAATTCCGTCATTAGGGTTTTTAGCTTTCATTGAAAAAATGACAATAACCAACGCATCATATCACCAACCTGATTTGATTGGAAGAGGTGCTTTGTAAGGACAAGTTTTTGAGAAGATAGAAACGAAAAGATAGCAAAGTGGTTCTGTTTGCTTTGGTTTTTCCAAACTTTTCGAACGAAGGATAGGTGACATTGAAAGATAATTAACAGACTTCAGTGTAGGTTGTTTGATGAGCCAATAATGACACCAAGCAAACCGCTGGCAATTTGCAAAAAAGTGAGCGCCCTTGAATTAAGGGCAGCTCACTAAGGGGAGAAAAAGGCTGGTGAAATTATTTAATAAGTGGAAAGCGTTGTAATTGCCGGTACCCGGTCAAACATCCAGAAGGCTAGCGGTAAGCCTAACCCAAGGGTAATTCCTGATACAGCCCAGGCCAGTAAGAGCCAAAGGGCACTGAACCACCAACCGATTAAGATAAAGTAGAGTGCCCGAAGCAGGAAGGCGGGCTGATCTTTTGTGATCGTGCGTGTGACCCAACGACCATTCACCTGCACCAGGTAGCGGTTTCTGCGCACTGGTTTGAGTGTCATAATCTGGGGAATACGATTAAGCATCAGCAATCCCAATGGAAGTCCAATGATGGAAACGACCAGCACCCAGGCGATGGTAGTCCAGACGCCGCCTAACCACAACCCGACGAAAATGAAATAAATGGCCCGTAGCAGAAAGCCCGGTCCGGTCTCTTGTTGAATTTGCACTGTTGACGGTGACATTGGTAATCCTTTCTAAACATGAAGAATGCTTTTCTCGCATTCATCATAAAAGATATACGGAAGATCGCCGGGAAAGTTGTAATTTAGTTTGCCTGGAATTCCTGGAGCGGCTCAAGGACACTCATCTTTTCAAGATTGGCGTAAAATTTGATCATCTCTTTGCCCTCACGGCGCGCTTGGTTCAAAGCGCGATCGGTCTTTTCTACCAGGGTGTGGATGTCACCGCCATCATCGGGCATAAAGGCGACACCGCTGGAAAAAGTAACAATGAATTGCTCGCCATCAATCGCCACAGGAAATTTCGAGCGTTCACGGAAGCGGTGCATTAGATTCTCAAAATCCAACTCCGGTCGAATATCATCAAAAATAATGATGAATTCGCCACCGCCATAGCGGATAACAATATCGTCTTTCCGCTTGATTTGAAGGAAGCGATTTGAGATTTCCAATAAGACATTGTCAGCCTGATTTCTGCCCAGCCGCTCAAGGATGTAGTCAAAATCATCCAGGTTCAGCATTGCAAAAGCCAATCGTTTCTTTACAAACTTTGCGTTTTTAATCGCCTGTTCCCCATATTCAAACAGAAATTTACGATTGAAGAGATTGGTCAGGTGATCAATATTGGCCAGCGTCTTCAGCATTTCGTTCTGATTGTTCAACTCGAGATTCTTATCTTTAATCTGGTAGTATGTGCGGCTGAGATTGCGTACCTGCATAAATACCAGCATAAAAACGATCGCTACGGATGAAATCATCAGGAGATCATTTACATCCTCACCCTTGAAATACTGAATCAGGAAGGTCAGTGGGATGATCATAAAAGAAATGCCGAGGATGTTGATGGTATATTTGTTGGCATCAATGCGCAGGAATAGTTGATCTTCCTTAAATTTTGCCAGTGAGGGGTGCAGAAAAGCCAGGGCAACCAATAAGTAGCCGACCGGATAGAAGAGATCCATATTGGCAATCACACCGATTTCTTTCAGGATGAAATAATTGGAAGTCCAGCCGTATAGTTTGAAATAATTAAGAATTCCAACGATCATAACCAGGCCGGCGGTGAAGATGATATAGATCGAAACGCTTTGCCCGGAGCGGATCATGATGATCAGAGATAGCACAAATATAATCATGGCAACCCCCGCCAGGAAAATAGTCAGTAGGAGTGAATTAACCAGGCCGCTGGGTAAAAGCAGGTCGTCTTTGATACTCACAACCCAGATGAAAAGGCTGGCGGCCGAGGTGATGATTAATCCGTTAACAAAAGTGCTGTATGATATTTCCTCGCGGAACTTCTTAACCATGGAAAGTATTCCCATAAGGAAAAATAGCCCGCCTAATGCATAAAAAAAGGCTTCGAAGATCAAGTCAGTTTGGCCGCCACCCAGGTAAAAAAAGCGGCAGAAGAAAAAATTACCGATAGAATCGAATAGCTGGCCCAGAAAAAGCATATACCAGCCACGCACTGGAAAAGGCTGGTGAATATATACGCCGATCAGCATGCATGTACTGCACATCAGTGCGAATCCCACGATGAAAATACTGTCTGAAACGGGGTTTTGCCCAATAAAGATCTTAATGATGATCAATAACAGGCCTACTACAGCCACTATTTTCCAGCCATTTTCCCGATTAATTTTGTTGGTTATTTGGCGCATAAATTCCCCTCCAGACTCAATCCGCATACAAGGAACTATCGACATATTGAAAATTATTATGCACGAATCTTTGTTGAATAGTCTTAATTATAGCAATGAAGGTATATCATTTCAAAAATTTGGGGCAGAGAGTTTTTAATCGGGCGATAGCTCACCTAAAAACACTCATCAACCCCGTTTTAATGAAGAGATGCGATGAAGGTGTTTAATTTATTCGTCAGGAGGTGAGTAAAGCGAAAACATTAAGTCGTGATTTGTGGTGATTGCAAATGCCAATCGCTGGCCATTTGATATGCATTTGCTATCTGAAAAAGCTGCTGTTCTTGCAAAGGAGCTGCCAGCAGCTGCAAGCCAACCGGCAAGTGGTCACCATCAAAACCGACCGGCAGTGAAAGGCCCGGCAACCCAGCCAGATTAGTGGGTAAAGTAAAGATATCACCCAGGTACATTGCCAGAGGATCATTATTGTGTTCACCTATCCGAAATGCGGTGGTGGGTGCCACCGGTGTGGCAATCACATCCAGGTTCTCAAAAGCCTGATCGAAATCACGCTTGATGAGGGTGCGTACTTTTTGTGCCTGACCGTAGTAGGCATCGTAATAACCTGCTGAAAGAGCATACGTGCCTAACATGATGCGCCGTTTAACCTCCTGGCCAAACCCTGCACCACGACTTTCTTTGTAAACGTCCAGCAAATGCTTTTGATCAGCCGAATAACCATAGCGAATGCCATCAAAGCGTGCCAAGTTGGCGGATGCTTCGGCAGGGGCGATGATGTAGTAGACTGGCAGGGCAAAGGCAGTGTGCGGCAGACTGATCTCATGAATGGAGGCACCCAAAGAACGCATCAGATCAATTGCAGCACGGACTGCTTGTTCAACTGCTGGTTGCATGCCCTCAATGAAATACTCGCGCGGAACGCCAATCCGTTTCCCTTTTAGATCGGTGGGATTGTTATCGTTATAAGCTGGCAAAGGTACAGCGATACTGGTCGAATCAAGCGGATCGTGGCCGGCCATTTGTTGGAAAATGAGGCTGACATCACGAGCACTATGACCAAACACGCCAACCGTATCGAGAGATGATCCATAAGCGATCAGACCAAAGCGCGAGCAGCGACCATAGGTGGGTTTAAGACCGGTGATACCACAGAACGAGGCAGGTTGGCGAACGGATCCGCCCGTGTCACTACCGAGTGCAAGCGGTGCCATATGGGCTGCCACAGCTGCTGCCGAACCTCCGGATGATCCGCCGGGTACGCGCTGCAGATCCCAGGGGTTGTAGGTGGTAAAAAAGGCTGAATTCTCGGTGGAAGAACCCATTGCAAATTCATCCATGTTCGTTTTACCAAGTACCACCATGCCGGCATCCAGCAAACGCTGAACGGTGGTGGCAGTATATTGCGGAATGAAATTTTCAAGAATCTTGGATCCACTGGTACAGCGAATGTCCTGTAAAGCCAACGCATCTTTAATAGCGAATGGCACGCCCAACAGCGGTGATAATTGGTCATCCCGGCTAATCCTGACGCGCAGATCGTCTGCTTTTTTAGCTTGCTGGCGTGCCAGCTCGGGTGTCGTGGTAATAAAGGCTTGGATGGAAGGCTCAAATCTTTCGATCTGCTGCAAATAGGCATTCGTTAATTCCAGGCTGGAAATTTGTTTGGACGAAAGCATGGTGATGATCTGGCTTAATGACAATGCAGTCAAATCCTTCATCACATTTATTCCATAACCGGCGGAACTTTAAATTGATTTTCCACACTGTGAGGAGCATTTTGAAGCGTTTGCTGTGTCGTGAAGCCTGCCTGGGGCCGGTCGGATCGCAGTGGTGCCTGCATGACCAGCACCGAAGAAGTCGGCGAGATGCCAGTGGTATCCAATTCATTTAAACTTGTGGCATATTCCAGGATATCTGAAAGCTGCTGGCGGTACAGCTCAAGGTCGGCTTGTGTGAGAGATAGCCGTGCAAGTTCGGCAATGTGCTGCACCTCTTGGGTTGAAAGTGGCATGAATAAAGCTCCAATGGAAAATATGATCGCTAATTATAGCATCGATGGAGCTCGCAAATCCGCCGATTTTAGCCGGTAGGTTGAGTTTTGATTGAGATAAAAACGAATAGAATTTCGAAAAAAAGGGTTTGGCAAGCTTGCATTTCGTAAAGCGTGTTTATAATAAAAAAACTCATACTTGACAGCATTACGTAATAGTGCTACATTATGATTATTACCACACCTGATTTAAGGAATTAAACCAAATGACAGAAGATGAGTTTTTAATCGGTGAATTAGCACAAAAAACAAATGTAAGTGTGCGCACCATCCGATACTATATCAATCAAGGTTTACTGCCCGCACCTGATTCCCGTGGAAGATATACGGTTTATGATAATGATTATGTTGAGCGAATTCTTTTAATAAAACGGTTAAAGGATGCATTTTTGCCGATCAAAGAAATTCGGGTAATGCTGGAAACGCAGACCAGGGCTGAGATCGAAGAATTTCTAAGAATGTTCAAAATGCAAAGGGCGCAAAAAAATGATGCCCTCAGCTACATTAATAACCTGCTTGGGCATTCCATTTCGGAGCCCTCACAGTCAACAATTCGTTCCAAACCGATGCTGAAGGAAAGTGGAATACCTCCGCAACCCGCACTGCAATTTCCACAACAACGCGAAAGCAGCTGGAAGCGCATTGTCTTGGCACCCGGTGTTGAGCTGCACATTGAGCAACATCAGGCAGCCCGCTATGACAAATTAATCCAAGCCCTTCTGGCAGATTATCAGGTGCGCTTCAGCACAACTGGCAAGCAGGAAAGTTAACCCAATAAGGAAGTCAGATCTCATGTTTTGTTTCGACTGGAGGAAACCACATGGAAACAAGAATTAATCTTCAAACCCAATTTGATGGTGATTTAATTGCCAAAGAGGTACCAACGGAACGCATTTTAGAATTGATTTTAAATGCGCCGCTTAGTTCTGTCAGCAACAGCCGGCCATCCTTGAACCTGGCCGTGGTGATCGATCGCAGCGGTTCGATGCAAGGTGCAAAGTTGGAATATGTCAAACGTGCCGCCGTGCATGTGCTCGATTTATTAACCGAACGAGACCAGGTAGCCTTGGTGATTTACGACAGCGAGGTGGAACTGCTTTCTCCCAGCATTGCAATGGCACCCGGTAATCGAGTCACCCTGACCAGAAAAATTCAACAGGTGACTGCTCGCAGCAGTACCAACCTGGGCGGTGGCTGGTTGCAAGGCTGTCAGGAAGTTGCCCTGGCAGCTCGCGAAGGCGACCTCAATCGGGTACTCTTGTTGACCGATGGTCTGGCGAATGTTGGTATTACCGATCTGGAAGAGCTGGGCATCCATGCCGGCCAACTATTGGAGCGGGGTGTCTCTACCTCAACTTTTGGGGTTGGATTGGACTTTAACGAATATCTGATGGAAAATATGGCCAATCAGGGCGGCGGTCGCTTTTATTTCATTGAAGATCCGGCCAGTATCCCTGCCATCTTTGAACAGGAATTTCAAAGTTTGAGCACAGTAACAGCCAGTCATATCCAGCTGGCTCTGACAATCCCGAACGGGGTTTCGGCCCAGGTATTGGGAAGCTGGCGAAATGAATTAGAAGGAGAAAAGCTGGTAGTTATGCTAGGAGATTTGGCTGCCGGACTCAAACGAGAAATTTATATTCGGTTACTGACACCCCCACAGAAAAAACAGACTTATTTATCGATACCTGTTACTTTAAACGCTCATGACGAGACGGGCCAGTCATATTCCCTCGAACAAATACTGTCATTAAGCTATGCATCACAGCCGAAAGTATCCGCAATGGACCAACGCAAGGATGTCATGGCACGCTATAGCGAAGTGTTACTGGCAGATCAGGCAAGTGAAGCACTTAAGCTGGAACGCGCCGGAGAGCGCGAAAAAGCACGGAGGCTGATGGACGCATCCATCCTCAGCTCTTCTCCGCACACATGTTCCAAAATTCGAGAAGACTACCAGCACCTTTCCGAGCGGCTTGCACGCGGTTTGGACGAGCAGGATCGCAAGGATAGACATCAGGAGGAATACATCCGCAAACAACGTCGTCGCTAGAACCAAATTCTCAATCTTCTCAGCCGGGGATGGTCAGGGGGCAGACCATTCCCGATTTTTTAAATTCATTTCAGTAAATTTTTGCCAGCGTAACTCTTTTTTAGGTACAATAAATGGAAGAGATCTTTATATGGGAGCTTTGCCTATGCCGTCCAGTATCCAAAAATTACCAGAAAGCTTTGAGAGTTTACGCCTCTTGATCCGGGTTCCGCGCCCGGGCGATGGAATTATGTTATTTGAGGCGATTAATGAATCGCATGAGCGCTTGAAAGCCTGGTTCCCCTGGGCACAGGAATTGACAGGCTTGGACGAGCGGGAACTGTTTGTGCGTCAATGCTATTGCAAATATCTTTTAAACGAGGATATGCCACTCGCTCTTTTCTTAAAAGAAACAGGAGTCCTGGTCGGCGGCAGCGGGCTCCATTACCGGGATTCGCATGTTCCCTCATTTGAAATTGGCTATTGGTTACGTAGCGGCTATGAGGGAAAGGGTTTAATGAGTGAAGCGGTGCAAGCCATTACCTGCTTTGCATTTGAGGTGGCCGGTGCCAACCGCGTCTATATTCGCTGTGATATGGATAACCTGCGCTCACAAGCGGTTGCCTTGCGGGCAGGTTACGTGTACGAAGGTCGTATGCGCAACAGTGAAAGAAAAGCCGATAGTGGTGACTTAACTGACATGTTGTTTTATGGAATGACTCGCTCGGATTATGAGAAGGGAAACCAAAAATGAAAATCATTGGTTTGATAGGCGGCATGAGCTGGGAATCAACCCTGGATTATTACCGTTACCTGAATGAAGGAGTCAAGCAAAAATTAGGAGGTTTGCACTCCGCCCCATGCCTCTTATTCTCGGTTGATTTTGCTGAAATTGAAGAATATCAACGGACGACCCGCTGGGACCTTGCCACCGATGCAATGGTGGTGGCAGCCCAACGTCTGGAACGCGGCGGTGCAGAATTTATCATCATTTGCACCAACACCATGCACAAAATGGCTGCCGAAGTACAGGCAGTTGTCAATATTCCGGTACTGCACATTGTGGACGCTCTGGCCGCGGCCATCAAAGCAGCCGGTATTGACACAATTGGCCTGCTGGGTACCCGCTTTACCATGGAGCAGGATTTTTATAAGGGCAGATTGGAAACTTTGCACCACATCCAGGTGCTGGTGCCGGATCCAGCACAAAGGCAACAGGTGCATGACATTATTTATAATGAGCTTTGTTTGGGTGATATCCGCGAAAGCTCCCGTCAGGAATATCAGCAAATCATCGCCTCATTGCAGCAGCGAGGTGCCCGGGGAATCATCCTGGGTTGCACCGAGATTGGCATGCTTGTCAAACAAGCCGATAGCAGCCTGCCCTTATTTGATAGTACCCACATCCATGCCCAAATGGCGGTGAATTTTGCGCTGGGCGAGATGGATGACGGGGTTCTCCAAATTGTTTGAATAGAAAGGCTTAAATGATGACCCTACCAATTCAAGCAGAGATGGATATTTGGCTAAAAAAAACAGCCTCCTTACCGGATGCGATTCTGGAGCTGCCTTGGAAATGGCAAAGTTATGATGAAGGAATTCGCTTTGCATTTTTTCGCTTAATGGAAGAAATAATCACACTGGCAGGCAACCCGGATATATTTAAGCTCGACTCGGAAAAGAATTCTCAGAAGGAAGTTAATACCTACCTTTTGCGATTTCATCGTGCGTTTTGGCAGTTAAAAGCACAATTAACCGGATTGGATGAGGGACTGGCAAATCAGCAGCCTACACCGCAGGACTGGTCTATCCGTCGGACAGCGGAGCATATCCTCGAAGCTGAGTGGATGTTTTATGGCGTTTTCCGATACGGGTTTCATGCAAGTGATCACAGTGAGAATTTGCCATCCGAGAAACCAAATCAGGATTTCATTGATCAACATTTTGATGTGGAAGGTGGATTTCCTCCAGACAAATTTGAATGTTCTTTGGTCGAACTTCTCATGTTTTTTGAAAAGCACCATAGCGACGTACTGTCTGGCTTGAGCAGCCTGAAAGATGATGATCTTGAAAGGTCATTGACATTTTGGGAAGACGAAGCTATGTCTGCTCGATTCCGTTTGATACGGTTTGAATCACATTTGCGCCAACATTTGATTCAAATTAAAAAAACGGCTCATCAATTACAATTTCAGTATTCTGAAGTTCATGCCCTTATTCAAGAGTGTATCTCCGCATTTTCCAGCCTTGATTGGTACCTGCGATTTCCTGAACAACTCAATCTGGAGGTATTGGAAAAGCAATGGGAACAATTGGTTCGACCATATCTTCAAATAACATCTGATGTAGCAGTTTGAGAGATTCTTGATGTGCGTTCGTTTTTGAACGTAACATAGGAATTGGCAACTTAAAAATTAATATAACAGAACCTCACCCCCGGCCCCTCTCCAAACCTTGGAGAGGGGTGACCAGCCTGGGGCGGGGTGAGGCATGTTGATGAAGTATTCAATGGCAAATCAAGAACATAACAAAATAAGAAGATGCTAGACTGTATGTTTGCTTTACAGGCTCACCTCACATGAAATCCTCGCGGAAAATCTGGCTCGCCCTTGGCGTTTTGGCTGCGGCTCTCCTTGTTTTTGTCTGGATCTGGGCCGGCCCTGGCCGAACGCTGTTTACCGATGCACGAGCGCTGACCGATTGGCTGCAGCAGTGGGGTGCCTGGATACCATTGTTGACGATCAGTCTGCACATCGTCCAGGTGCTCGCTGCACCTATCCCAGGTGCAGTCATCGATACGGTCAATGGCTTTCTCTTTGGTCCCTGGCTGGGTACGCTTTATAGCATGATTGGCTTACAGGTGGGTGGTTTTATTTTACTGTTATTGGTACGTCGATTCGGCCGGCCGGCTGCAGAGCATTTTATTTCGCGGGAGCGGTTAAACCAATTTGATGAACGCGTGCAGCGTTATGGCAAGGTTTTTATTTTCTTGATTTTTCTGATACCTTTCATGCCAGATGATATTGTTTTGGCATTGGCGGGGCTGTCCCCGCTCCCAATCGGAGAGTTGTTACTACTGGCCCTGGTTGGCAGGCTTCCTGGTGTGTTTGTGGCGAATTGGTTGGGTTCACAGGCGCCGGAACTGACCAGCGGGCAATGGGTGTTGTTCGCACTCATTTTTGCGTTCTTACTGTTTATTTTCTGGCGATATCATGCATTAGTGGTAGAAAAAATCAGCAAATGGATTGAGATTATTGCTCAACGCTGGCGAAAGAAGGAACAATGACAGTTGAAATACTTGCTTCCCGCCCTGCAAGCGGAAAAACGGAGTGGCTGGTGAGTACCATTCAAGAGCAATACCGTAGCGATCCGCATGCTAAAATTACGGTGATCTTGCCCGCATATGCTCAGGAACAACAATTTAAGCAACGCCTGGTGCGCCGGGGGGGCTACTTTGGTATACAGATTCTGAATTTAACCAGATATTGCCGGACGCTGCTAGATCATCAGCGACGTCTCTTCAAGGAAGCACCTTTCTCCATGAAACAGCGCCTGCTTAATGACAGCATCCTTGAATTGGTTTCTCAGGAAATGTTGGCAGATCTATCCAGAATTGCTGATCTGCCCGGCTTCAGGAGCGTTGTCTTCGAACGCTTCAGTCAATTAATGCTGGCCGGAATCCAACCGGATGACAAGCGCCTCGCGACTTTTTGCAACAATGATCCACAACTGGCAGCTATCATGAGGCTCTTTAGCAATTATTGGCAGCGTTGCTGGCAATTTGGCTGGCTGGATCGTGACTGGCTGGTACCTTTTACGGTCAACCTGCTTGAGAAGACAGAAATTCAACCGCAGCCTCTGTCCTTGCTGATCGTGGATGGCTTTGAGCATTTCAACCCGGCTCATTTACGACTGCTGCAAGTATTAGCACCCAACTGTAAGCGGCTGATTATTTCGCTGCCTTTGGAGCCGGGGAATGAAAGTGCAATATATGCCCGTCCGCAGGCGACACTCGAACGGTTGCGCCGGAATTTCTCAAACCTGGAAATGACCGCGCCTGTCGAGGCAACTTTTTTGCCGGGCGGTTTGGACGCACTTTCGCATTCTTTCTACCAGGCAGCGCGTAAGCCTGCCAATTTTCCAGCCGACCAATCGGTAACATTATTAGCGGTTCAATCACCTCGGGCTGAGGTACGCGAAGGTTTACGCTGGCTGAAAAAAAAGCTGCTGGCAGAAAGCGAAGACGGCAAAAGGTTGCTAAATTATTCAGATTGTGTCATTATCAGCCCCGAAGGGGAAGAATATCATGACCTGCTCAAAGTAACAGCGTTTGAATTCGGCATCCCTCTGCTGTTCAGTTACCGTGAAAAATTAGGGCAACAACCAGCCATTCTGGCTTTGCTCAATCTGCTGCAGCTGCCATTGGAAGAATTTAAGCGCCGTATGCTTCTAGATGTAATTCGCAGTCCCTATTTCGATTTGACAGTTTTTGGCTTGCATGTGGAAGATGCCCTCACCCTGGAATTAATCAGCCGCAAGGAGCTGATTATGAGCGGTTGGGAACGCTGGCAGCAAGTGCTGACACAACTTCAAGATGTTCCTATCCAACAAGATGATCTATTCGAAGAAGAATCGATCCTCAATTTTGATCTGCTGGATGCAGCAACTGCGGAACGCCTGCTGGGTGGATTGAACAATCTGGCAGCTCTATTTCAAGATGGTGCAGATGGTCAAGCACTTACATTCTGGGTGGATTGGTTGAAAACATTGCTTGAAAGTGTTAATTTCCTTTCGCAAAATGCCGGTTCAGGGAAAGAATTGATTAAAGCCCTCGATGAGTTAGTAATGGTTGAGAACGAGATGGGAACATCATTGCTCGGCTATGCCCAATTCGTGCAGGAAATAACGGCTGTGCTGCAGATGAAACCGGTTAGGGTGAATTCGGAAAGGATGGCAGCCATACAGGTGCTGCGCATAGCGGAGGCGCGCGCTCAGCGTTTTGCTTGTGTGGTTGTGCATGGTCTGGCAGAAGGAGTTTTGCCGCGCATAGAGCGTGAAGATCCCTTCTTGCCGGAAGACTTCCGTGCCGGGCTGGGGTTAGAGCTCCAATTACAACGGCATCAGGTGGGTCAATTTTTTCAGTTGATCACACGTGCGGACCAGGCGTTGCTGGTGACGCGTCCTTACCTGAATGATAAAGGTGAAACCCTGGATCCCTCGCCTTACTGGAATGAGCTGGCAGCCTGTGTCCATAAAGACAATATTGAGACAATTCGTCCGGCACAGAAACGTCCCCTGAATGAGGCCGCTTCCCTGGCAGAAGCTCTCTTTTGGAGTGGGTTGTACGGCTATGATACCGGCACTATTTTCCATTCAGCCCTTCAGCGGGAAACCAGGTTGCTACAACAACAAAGGCAGGTTTATCATGACCGCCAGAAAACTACCCAGCAAGGGGAGTACGAAGGCAACCTGGGTAGTTTAATTCCCCCGCTGGATGTAATTTTTACGTACCATTCCGTATGGAGCGCCTCACGCCTGGAAGCATACCTGGCCTGCCCAATGCGCTTTTGGGTTAATTACGGCCTGAATGCCAGGGAACTGCCACCACCCGAGCCTGGCGTTCTTCCCAATCAGACCGGTAGTATTCTGCATGAAATTCTGGAGAAGGTCTATCGCGATTCTGGCAACGGAGACGTGGAAACCATTTTAGAAAATCTGCCCAATGTGGCTAACGAAGTGTTCCGCCAGGCTCCCAAAAAATACAGTTTTGAACCCAGCATGCTGTGGGAGATCCAACAGGAAGAATGGCTGCCTGCCTTGCAGCAAACCATACGCGGACTGGCTAGCTCTGAATGGATGCCCTTTTGCTACGAGCAGAAATTTGGCAGCGATGGCTTACCGGCACTGGAGATCGTAAGCACCGCTGGAAAGACCATCCGCATTCAGGGAACGATTGATCGCATTGACTGCAACTCTAATGGGCAAATCCGTGTGATCGACTACAAAACAGGGGCAAGCCACTTGGATGGCAAAGATCTGCTCATTGGGAACCGGATTCAACTCCCAATTTATGCACGCGCAGCCAGCGACAGCCTGAAGTTGGGTGAAGTGGTGGAAGGTTTTTACTGGGCTATTTTAATTGGCAAGGAGAGCCAGCTTAAGCTCTCCAGCTTTGAATTTGATACCTACTCAGGCCCGCCGGCTGCCCAGATGGTGCTGGAAGGGCACCTGGAAAAGATCTTGAATGGCATCGAGAATGGCCGTTTTTCACCGACCCCGCCGCCTGATAACTGCCCCGAGTATTGTGCTGCCAAAGGATGGTGCTGGCACTATCGACCGGCCTGGAGGAGGAAATGAACACGAATTCAAAAACATGCATGGCCGAACAGGAACTCAGTGATGAACAACGCACACCGGCAAGTGAACGAAATCAGCGGGTCGTGCTGACCGCCGGGGCAGGCTCCGGTAAGACCCGCACCCTGGTGGCGCGCTATGTGGGATTACTGGCGGATGGATTCAAGCCGGATGAAGTGGTTGCAATCACGTTTACGGATAAAGCGGCCCGCGAAATGCGCGCTCGCATCCGCCTGGAGGTACAAAAAGAGAAAGATGTAGCTGTAGACGATCAGCTGCGCATTCAATGGCAGAACCTGGAACAGAAAATGGATGGCGCACGGATTGGCACCATTCACAGCCTGTGTGCCGAGATTTTGCGCAGCCATCCCGCTGCGGCAGGGTTGGACCCGGAGTTCAAGGTGCTGGACGAAGCCATGGCAATCGTGGAGCGTTTAAACGCCATTCAAACCGCCATGAGTGAAACGCTTAATGACAACGACCTGCGCGCATTGTATCGCTTGTTTAAGATTAATGCACTCAGTGATCTCTTAAAGGAAACTCTGGTATTGCGCCTGGACACACATACCTGGTTAATTGATTCTTCCAAGGATGGGCAGCAATTGCTGCAAGAACAGCTAGAGGTGTGGTTTTCACCCGGGGATTGCCGTGAGATCGTTCTGGCCATCCTGGATCTTTCGGATGAATTTTTGCAGCAGGAGACAACCGTCAGCGGCTGCAATCAGGTGCTCGCTTTTCAGCAGGATTGGTACGCAATCGAGCAGCTGTATGCCGCAGGTGACTATTGGGGCTGTTTCAGCGCGCTGTCCGCCATCCGTAAAGCTCACCGCAAAGGGGTTGGCAGTAAATCAAGCCAATCCTATCAATTAATGACGGCTTGGTTCAATTATTATGATCAGAACTGGAAGCCGCTCTTCGGTGCTGATGCGGTTGATGCGGATCTTGAAGCGCTCTACTTCGCAGCCATCCCGGCCATTAAAAGGCTCATTCAACGCGCAGAAGAAGTTTACCTTGATAACTTGCGACGCCAACAGAGCCTCGATTTTGACGATCTGGAACAAATGGCTTTATATGTGCTGCAAGTGCCCGAAATTGGTGCGATCTGGCAGCAGAAGGTGGCCGCCCTGCTGGTGGATGAATTTCAGGATACCAATGCCCGCCAGCAGCAAATTGTGGAAATTTTATGCGGCGCTCAAGCGGCCAAATTGTTTGTAGTGGGGGATGCACGCCAATCAATTTACCGCTTTCGCGGTGCGGATGTTAGCATCTTTCGGAACCTGGAAGCTGCCACCCAGGCTATGGGCGGCCTGAAATTCAGCTTGGCGGAAACCTACCGCACCCATGCAACACTGCTGTCAGGAATCAATCACCTGCTTGGTGCAATGATGCAGGCTGGCATAGACGAAAGCAATCCGCACCTGGTGCCGTTCAGCGCGATGGTAACTAAAAAGAAAGCGCCAAAAGTGGAAATGAAGCCGCCTTTTATTGAAGTTCTGATTGGAGTGGGTCAAAATTCTGACCTGGGACGCCTGAATAGCGCAAATTTACTGGTTACCCGGCTGATCGAATTGAAAAAAAGTAATCCCGCGTTGCAATGGCAGGATATCGTCTTGCTGTTCCGTGCTTCCACTACCTTCATTTATTATGAGCGCGAACTGGAAAAAGCCGGCATTCCCTTTGTGACCGTAGCCGGACGAGGTTTCTATGACCGGCCCGAGATACGCGACCTACTCAACCTGTTAACAGCCCTGGCCGATCCCTGGGATGATCTCAGCCTGATCGGATTGTTACGTTCGCCCGCGGTGGCTATGAGCGATATTGGCATCACCAAGCTGCGCTGGTTGAATGGTGCCAGAAAACCTGCGGCGCTCTTCCTGGCTCTACAAGGCGACCTGAGCGGACTTTCCAGCTTGGATCAGGCTGCCGCTGTCAGAGCGCGGGCATTATTTGCCACTTTTCAGCCGGTGATGGGACGCAAGCCGGTGGCTGAGATTTTGCAGCAGCTGGTGGTTTTTAGCCACTATCAGGCTATTTTGGCCGGCTCAACCGAACGCGCCTGGCGCAATGTTGAAAAGCTGCTGGCGGATAGCGCTGGAAACCGATATTTCAGCCTGCATGCCTATCTGGAATATGTGGCCCAGATGAACGATTCAGGCGCGCGTGAAGGCGAAGCGCCTGGTGAGGCCGAAGAAGCTGTGCGCCTGATGACAATTCATAAGGCCAAAGGGCTGGAGTTTCCGGTGGTAGTACTGGCCGACTTCGGGCGTAAACCCAATCTGCAAACCGGTCAATGGGTCCATTTAAGCGATAAAGGGGCTGCTTTCAAACCCGGTCGTCTGGATTACAAGCCGCTCGTCTGGCGTTTGCTGACCTGGCTGGACCAGGAACGGGAAAACGCAGAGGACCTGCGACTATTATACGTGGCTATGACGCGCTCAGAGGATATGCTGATTTTAAACGGGCATGCCAGCATACGCAGAGGTTCGTATCTGATGGAGGGTTGGTTAAAAGACACCTGTCAGATTTTAGGGATTGATCTTGAGACAATCTTAGCAGAGGGTGGGGAACGTTTGGTCGATCTGCAGGATGACTGTCAGCTTCGGGTGCAAGTATGCGAAAATGCGAGGTCATTGGAAACGAAAACCAAATCTCAGCCAGAAATAGAGCGTCAAAACATATCTTCGCTGCTAGATCCGCTGGAAAATCTGGACTGGCTGGAGTCTGAGACTGCATTTCAATCGCCCGCTGATGATTTGCAGCCGCTGGTTGGTCATCTGCTGCACCGGGCTTTGCAAGACTGGTGGTTCCCGCACGATGAGCAAGATCGAATGATGCTGGTGAATTGGGCCTACCAGGAAGGTTATTATCACCATGAACAAGTTCTTCAAGCGGTGGAAGCGGTGATCAACTGTCTACAGCGTCTGGAGAAGAACTCACTTTTTAAAGAAATCGACGGGGCGGAATCTCGTTTGCATGAGGTGCCCTTCAGTACCGTGCAAGACGGTGTTTTATCTGCTGGGCGGATGGATTTATTATACAAGAGTGGGGGAAGCTGGCATCTATTGGATTTCAAATCGGATAGGTTGGCGCAAATAACCAATCTACCCGCGGAAGTGCTCGTAGATTACCAGAACCAGTTACGGCGCTATGCACGTGCGATACAGAATCACTTTGGTGAAATACCCTCAGCCAGAATCTGCTTCCTGAATGCAGGTGAACAATTGGAATTGGTGGAGGTAGCGTTGTAATTTCAGGGATTAATCCTGGATCACTGCATGTGAATTACCGGAAGATCAAAGCTCCAGGGACCGGGTACAGCACCGACAACAACATCCTGTACCATTCCATAAACGATATTTTTTGGAATATTTTGGTCATTGCGGGTAATTTCCATGCTGAATGCGCCATTTACCTCATCGCAAGAAAATTCGATGCCTGCCTCTACAACACGTTGATCTCGCTGCGAGCGCCGTTGATATGCTTCACAAAAGCGACCTTCATCCGGGACGACATATCCAACGATATCCATCGTGAATTGCATGCTGGTTGCGTAAATAGGCGGGATATCCCAGTACTCCAAAATCAAGCAGCGACCTTGCTCAGGTGAAATTAGCGCTGGATGACCGTTTATGTAAAAATTGATCCAGATTCCTTCACTGGAAGTTAATGTGGAGGAACCGAAATCCATTGGATCCACTGCGTCAGGTGAAGAAATACATGTTTTTATATAGGCGCGTGAGTCATACAGGACGACATCTGAAACTTGCAACAACACGTCTTTAACAACCTGGCTTTGCGTGATTATCAAACTTTGACGAATTTCATCATTTAGCAGAGGTCCACGCCGAAAGTCGGTCAGTGCATCGAGACGTGGAGATTCTAGAGTTTCAAGAATAGCGCCCTTCGTTGGGAGAAGAGATGTTGGTGTTAAAACAGGTTGGCGCGAAGTTTGTGTGATTCCTATGCCGGATAAGTCAATGGACGCCTGCGCCGATCTTTGATTTGCCCAATTAAACGCAAAACCAAGTAAAAAAAGGATGGCGCCTGCCATCAAAAAGGTAAGTAAAGTGTATATTTTTTTCATAGCCTGCCTCTCTATCTACCAAACAGATGTGCAATATGGACTCAGGTAAGGCTGGGAACCACCGATAGGCTGACTCAATTGATTTGTGCCTGTATTCCCACAACTCAGTGTATCGATAACGTTTACACCGTTGTCATTTCCAACCATCGGTGTAAAAACAGATACACCATAACCAATTGGCGCTGCCGATTGTACCGATTGATAGTACATTTCGTAATATGTCCCCCCGTAACGCGTTGCACTGGCTGTCCAACGGGAAGCGGAATTCTTATTAGTCACACGTGTCCATTGCGCCTTACAGTAAAACTCGGACTGTCGTCTCTCAATCATTGCATAATTATAAGTATAAGATGCGCCGACACCGGTTGCATTGCAAGATGAGTCAGCGTATAACCCAGTACAATTATATCCGCTGCACATGGCTGCTTGGATGGTCTTAATAGGCAAAACCAAACCTGCAATAAAAAAACAAAAGCATAAAAATTATTCTCCAATATTTCTTCATGATGATCCACCTCTTTTATGAAAAAAAATTAAAGAAAATTAAATTTATATTTGCTTACAAGTTTATTGTAACACAACCTTTCCTTAACACAATAACAAATTTGTAAGGATATTTACTAATAATCTTTGTTCATTGATTGTGATTACAGCGGGAGAATCATAAATACGAACCTACACCTTTTGTATTTACTTACTCTCAGTGTGTCTGTTGGGTGAGGCAGCGACATAGAGCAAGTTACGGTTTAATGGATTATGTTTGTTTCAATTAGCGGAGTTTTATATATGACCGCTACTGTAGGATTAGTAATCCTGGTAGTGCGAAAAAAACCCACTTGACAAAACCTATTTCCCGTTATAAACTATTTTTACCACTGAAAATAATTTTTACGGTAAAAGAAAAGGTTGCGATGGACGCTTCAAGACAGGAAGACACATTTGTAATTCGGGATTTGGAAACGCTGAAGGTAATTGCCGATCCGATCCGTAACCAGATATTGGATATTCTGGTTTTTACACCACAGAATACCAAAGAGGTGGCCGAAAAATTAGGGCTGGCTCCCAGCAAATTGTATTACCACTTCAATATGTTGGAAAAATTCGGTTTGATCGAAGTCGTGGAGACTCGCCAGGTTTCCAACTTGATTGAAAAGTATTACAAGGCGAAGGCTGCCTACTTTATGGTCGACTCTGCGCTGCTTAACTTTGAAAGTTCGGAGGGCAAAGAAAACATGTATGCCCTGGTCGAATCGGTTATCATTACCACCCGCGAAGATATATTACGCAGCCTGCAGGCGCGGACATTGCAGCTCGAACAGGGTGGCGAGAGCAAAAAACGCTCACTCATTTTGACTCGCAATTTGAGTAATTTAAATGACGAAAAAGCGGATGAATTTTTTAAGCGTCTGAGCGATTTAATTGAAGAATTCTCCGACGCCGATACAAAAGATGCGGATGATCAAACCTTTGCGATGACAATTGCCATGTATCCGAGCTTCTACTTCCGCGATCTGAAAGACGAAGATTGAGCAATTAAGCTTTCGAAATAAGATTCTAATTTTAACCTTTGCAATGCCTGCCCGCGAGTGTAGGTCTCTTAACTGTTATTAATTTTTGGAGAATTTGAAATGACAACAATTGAAACACCAAAAAATATGCGCACCTTTACCACCATCTGGATTGGACAGTTGGTTTCCTTGCTGGGTTCAGGTTTGACCGGTTTTGCGTTAGGGGTCTGGATTTACAGTCAAACAGGGAAGGCAACCCCCTTTGCAATGACCGTTCTGTTTAGCAGTCTGCCGCCGGTATTGTTAGGCCCGTGGGTTGGGTCGATTGCCGATCGTTATAGCCGCAAGAAAATCATTCTATTGGCTGATAGCGGTGCGGCGCTGGTTACACTGGTTGCCTTAATCTTGCTGATGGCTGGAAAATTACAAATCTGGAATATCTATTTGATTGCCCTAGCGGGTTCCACTTTTAGTGCCTTTCAAGAACCAGCTTTCTCTGCCTCGGTAGTGATGCTGGTTCCAAAGAAGGATTTGCAGCGTGCCAACGGAATGGCTCAAATGAGCAACGCTCTGGGTAATTTAATCTCACCTATTTTGGGCGGTCTGCTTTTTGGATTGATTGGGCTGAAAGGTGTTATTCTGATTGATTTTATTACTTATTTTGCCGCCTTGTTTACCATGCTCTTTTCAGTCATACCCCAACCGCCGGTGCCGGAAGTTGTTGCAAAAGAGTCGAGCTGGAATAATGCCATGGCGGGTTGGCGCTTCTTGCGTATTCACAGTGGGTTGCTTGGCCTGGTTTTATTTTTTGCAGTTGTCAATTTTATGCTCAATTTTGCATCGGTGCTGACCGGACCTTTGGTGCTTTCCACTTCATCTTCTCAGGTGCTGGGCATCGTTTACTCAGTTAGCGGATTGGGGATGCTGGCAGGCAGCCTGGTTTTAAGCATTTGGGGAGGACCCAAGCGCAATAAGATCAGATTTATCCTTTCCTTGATTTTCTTGAATAGCATTGGTCTTGGTATGATCGGCTTGAGTTCCAATCCAATCTTGATCTCGGTCGGGTTCTTCATTATGCTGTTCTTTGTACCGATTGTTTCCGGCACCAATCAATCTATATTCCAGGTGAAGATCCCACCCGATTTGCAAGGGAGGGTATATGCCATGATGAGTATGATCTCGCGCTCGATTATGCCGCTTGCGTTTCTAACCGCAGGCCCGTTGGCGGATTATGTTTTCGAGCCCATGATGCAGCCGGATGGCTTGTTGGCCAATAGTATCATTGCCGGGTTGATTGGCAGCGGCCCCGGGCGTGGGATAGGATTGCTGTTTTTAATCTGCATGCTGGGGGAAATGATCGCGATCGCCGTGGTTTGGGGCAATCGCAAGATTCGCAATATCGAAAATGACATGCCGGATGTTGTTTTCGAGGAGCTAGCCTTATCGACGGCGAATTAGCTGGAATACTTTTTGATTGGATTGAGGATTTCTTTTATTCTAATTGGCGTGGTGATCGTAAATGTGTGTGATTCTTCAAACTGCTTACATGCCCTCTTCATAAGTTCTTCACATGTGTTCGCTATCCTATAGTCAGGTTGATCAACAACCCGATTAATAAGAACAAAGGAGAATAGTAAATGAAAAAGAGTTTAATTGCAGTTGTAATAGCAGTTGTAGTAATTGGTGTGATCGGCGCAGCCGGAGCAGTCTATGCTCAGGCACCCGATCCGGGAACCTGGATACCAGGACAAGGCTTTGGAAACCGGGACCAGATGCGCAACGAAGACGGCAGCGGTATCTACCATGAAGAAATGATGACCATTTTTTCGGAAGCCTTTGGTATCTCAATTGAAGATTTGCAGACACGCATAGAAGGCGGCGAGACCCTCATGCAGATAGCATTGGCAGAAGGTTTGAGCTTTGAAGAAGTCAAAGCCCTCTTACCTGCAGGTGTTCTTGAAATGCGAACCATGCGCGCGCAAAATGGGCGTGGATTCATGCATAACAATGCGGATGGGGAATTCATGCCCGGCCCGCGAGGTGATGGAACCTGCTTGCAGGATGGAGAGTATGCTCCCCAATTCATGGGGCCACGTCATGGCCAGGGGATGAGCCGCGGCAGCGGTGGGCGCAACTAGGTGAAAGAATAAATCAAGTTATAAACAATTTGTAACCCGAAATTTAGAAAAAGACAAAAAACGCGGTGGAAGCCGCGTTTTTTGTGTTAATTACTTCAAATCCCGATATGCGGTATCCGCCCCGGCGATATCCTGAATGCCATCTTCCTGATAGCGGTTTTCTTCATCGATAGCATGGTTGGGATACCAAACCTGTGCCAGAAAGGGGTTTTTCCTGGCTACTTCATCATAATTCCAGGGGGGTTTAACACAGACCGGGCACCAATGGCCGGCTTTTAGGATGGTATATACTTTTGCATTAAATTGGTGCCCAAACGCACATTGCCATGTCAATAATCGGTACAGATCTCCATCCCAGGCATCGCTCAGACACAACCCTCCTCGAAAAGCTGCGGCTTGCTGCAAATCGTTTAATTCCAGGTGAGCTTTGCTTTCATCATAGCCGTGATCCAACTCAATGGCTGGATGATCTAATGCGACTACCTGGATTTTATCCCATCCTTTAGCGGTTTGCGTTGTGGCTTCTTTATTAAAGAATGCAGAAATTCTTTGTTTGCTTTGTTCGAGAATCCAGTTTAATGGGGAATTACGGTGGTTTTCAGCCAGCGACCTAAGGCGTTGATACGTTATTTTTTCAACCAGGGTACGCACTATGCGCGAATTGCGGGTAAGAAAAGATACGAATCGGAATTGTATGGACAAGCCATCTTTCAATTTCTCAATAAAAGCATCAAAATCATCCCTCCAAAAATGGAGATATTCATTGAGTTTGTAGCTATCCGAAAAAAAATGTAAATGAAAATTTCTGCCTGCATACCAACCAGGTTCACTGATTGCCCGGATCCCGGTTAGACCCAAAATTCCGTAAATGCGATCATAAAAAGTAATCGCATCGATACGCATTCCAGGCCCTCCGCCCATGTTATATACTTTACGCCAGAAGTCGGAATCCTGTGGTATTGTAAGTGTGTTGAATAGACCCAGCCCGGCATCCCTATCAGAAATAGCTTCCATGAGTGTATTTAATGGCATGTGAAACATGATCGGATCTTCTAATGAGATCAATTTCTGAAAATTAGTGGGCATCAGAAACGTCATTCGCAAAGAAACCCAATACTGCAAATTAGATTCAAGCACCAGACGCTCCCCTTCTGTCTTGGTAAGTGCGTAAAAATCAAAGATGGAAGGCTTTAATGGATCACCTACACGGCCAATATGAATACCAGGCAGACGATCGCCGGTTTCCGCGACGGTGCCGATGTGAACATAGCGAATGGTAGCGGCCCCATGCGGTTGTTCCTGGATGGCTCTTAATATATTTTTGACCGCGGTTACATTGACCGCTGTGGCTACCTCCGGGTAATAGTCCGCTTTGGGTGAAATATAGGCCATTGCGTTTAAAACCATATCAGCGCCCTGGATGGTTTCGCGCATATCCTTATAAGCGGCTCCATCACCCCACACGATTTTCAACCCGTTATTCTCGACGACGCCGCTGCTTTTGATGGGTTGTATGCCTGCTTTTAGTTCATAAGTGCGAAAAAGTTTCTTTTCAAATTTGTTTGGAAGCAATAGCAAAACAATCTCATACTGATCACGATGCTGCCATAATAGCTTAAACGTCTCAAAGCCAAGCGTGCCGGATGCCCCTAAAAGAACAACACGTTTTTTTGTTTTTTCCATTTTTGGCCTCAATCATCCGAAATATGATGTGAATTACTTAAGCAGACTACGCGGTTTCACCATAAGAGTTGTGAGACACAGCCAATAGCTTTTGATTAATTGTAGCGTCAATTGTTCACAAATGCATCCTGGTTTGGAACTTTTTGGCTACCAGGTTCCTGATATATGCTGCAATTCAAATTTCCAGGGTTAAAGGCGGTCACCTATTTGGTTCTTTCCATATTTGAAAGTGGACCATTCCACACGAACAAGATGGTTGGGCAATCAGCAATCGCTGTAAAGCCCCCGAAAATTTCAATACTTTCTTTCGTTTTTTCTCGTCTGAAATTTTCAACCCACTTAAAAACTCAATTGTTACGGCGTGTCATTGTGCTAAAGTGGTCAGAAGAAACTCCGTAATCTATTATGAGAATATTTGCGGCAAGCATCTTATTTTTACACAAGATGATGGGATTGATGTTCTACGATTATTGCTCCTCCAGGATGCCTCGCTGACAGCCGTCGCAGTCTGGATGCTAGTTGTCTGATATTGAGAGTCGTACAGCGTGGCGGAACCAACTTTGACATCTTTATAGGCATGGGGGATAATGAAGAGAAGCGTACAACGAATGAATAGCCAATTTTTCGAAATTTTCATTGAATTAAAATCTTATTTTGGGAGCAGCACATGGAAAATATCTTAAAAGCTGTGGGGATCAGCCGTTATTTTGACAAATTTCGGGCACTAGCAGCGAGTGACCTTGACTTCCATGCCAGAGAAATTACAGTGCTGCAGGGGCCAAACGGAGCTGGTAAATCCACTCTTTTACAATGTTTGGGCGGGCTTATTCGGCCATCGACCGGGAAAATCGATATTTGCGGGTTTGATCTCTACCGGCAGGAACGGGAAGCGAAAAGACACCTGGCTTATGTGCCGGATGTGCCCCGCTTTTATCAAGAATTGACAGCCTGGGAGCATTTGCAATTCATGGCCGCCGCACATGAGGTGCTGGCAGGTTTTGAGGAGCGCGCAGAAAAGCTTCTGCGCAGCTTTGGCCTGTGGGATGCCCGTGATTTGTTTCCCCACAATTATTCTCGCGGAATGCGGTTGAAATTAGGTTTATTGCTGACCTTTATCCGGCCGTTTGATATGTTGATCCTGGACGAACCTACCTCTGCACTGGATGAAGAAAGCACCCGAAACCTGGGAGACCATCTTCACTCATTGCGGGCAGAAGGCAAAGCGATTCTGCTTTCGAGTCATCATAACCAATGGATTGAGCAGCTTGCAGATCGCAGCTTACAGATTCAAAACGGCATCATCCAGGAAGGATAATCCATGCAGGCAGTTTGGATGGTGTTCTCACGTCGCATGGCTGGGCAGTTTGCCTTTCTTTTGGTAATTGCCGGGCATAATCCTCGCAAAGACCGATCCTGGAACGATAAGCTCTATCTCGTTTACATTGTCATTTTCTTTTCTCTTTGGGTTTTTGCGGTGCTGACTTTGTTTGCCAGTTGGGCAGCTGCACTGCTTAAGATGGTTGGACAACAAAGCCCAGCTGTGACGGCAGTCAATGTTATGCTGTTGGCACTTGGCGCCATCGCAGCGGCCAAGCTTTGGAAGGCGGCCAAAATCAGCCCATTTGTCTTTAGCGAAGATGATGCCCTCTTATTGTGCCTGACTCCGGTCAGCCGGCGTGCAGTAGCCATATTGTGGTTTTTCCAGCACTGGTTGATGAGCGTTCTACCTTTTGCGGTCCTGGCAATTGTTTTGGGTTTTGCCCAGGTCGAAGTGCTCGCCGGGAAGGAATTGGGATTTCTGGACCTGCCGATGTATATCGGCGCAGGAGTAAAAGCTTTATTGGCGATGGCATTAACCTATGCCTCAGTTCTGAGTCTGGTTTGGCTCTTTGGTTTGATGCGTATTCGCGCAGATCGCGACATTCGACACTATCGTTGGGCTGCTGCTGCCATCATTGGCCTGTTTGGGGCCGCAGGATTGACTGACGCACCGGCATTATCTGTGCTACTTGCTCCCTGGCAAAGGGCATTGGAAGCAGGTATGGGCGCGCGTGCCTATTTTGGCGGAATCCAATTGGTTGGTGTGTTTACTTTTATATTGCTTGGTCTGCTATGGTTCTTCGCTGAAAAATTGAATTTGAGCCGGGCGGCGCAGGAAACAGCCTACAGTCAAAAGATGCAAGCAGCGCTCTGGTTAGGGGATACAGACACCGTCAAACGCATGCACATACAGAAACGCCTGGGCGGCAGCCATGTCCCCACCCGCCTGCCAATTGCAGAAGGCAGCCTGGTGCTCTTATGGCGAGACGTATTGCGTTATTCGCGTGGGTTTCGTTTTCAAAATTTACTGGAATTTGGCCTCATTTTAATTTTAACCGTCCTCATTTTTTTCGCGCCTGATATTGGTTCCTGGCTGCTGATACTGGCTGTCTGGGTGCTGCGATTAGGTCAGGCAGCCGCAGATAAAATGCGAGCTACCCTCAATCACTGGTGGTTATGGACACAAATGCCTTTTGGTATTGAACAGGAAATGGTCTGGCAAATCATCCCAATGACAGTGCTCCTTTCCGCGCTGGCTTGCCTGGGGTTGTTGCTCTTTGTGGGCAAAGTACCAGTCTTAATATTGGTGATCCTTCCGATCACGATCATTTTGGTAATTGAGGCTGGTATTTTCGATGTGATCCGGGTAGTGTCTGCTCACAGCGAAATGTTGGCGGTTGAATCCGTTCCCAGCTTTACATTGGTAGGTGCAATCGTTGCACTGGTTTCGTTATTTTTGCCGTTCTGGTTTTATCTCCAGCCGCTTACCAGCTATTCGTATTTTTTTATCGTGGGTTGGGGAATTATTGAAATAAGTTTAATGTGGTTATGGATTGTTCATTTGTGGAAGAATCGCAAATAAATTTGGAATGAATTTTCAGAAGATACTCGGAGATTGAAAAAATGCAAAAACATACCGAAATGACATTAAAACGATTGACGACCTACCAGAATGAATTTAAGGCCAGGTTATATCCACAAAGTGAACCAGTTGCGCTGACTCATTATGCTGCTCCTGGACGAATCTCTTATGAACAGGCTCTTCAGGGCCAGTATCAACCGGTTCAAGCCGGGATCAAACTGGAATCGCTCTGGTCTACTCACTGGTTTCATATTATCGCAGGCATCCCACCAGCCTGGCAGGGAAAGGAGGTGCACCTGCTGTGGGATTCCTCCAGTGAAGCCACTGTCTGGGAAGGCGGGCAAGCACAGCAAGGCCTGACCGGCTCATCCAACGGCTGGAGCGAGGATCCCATTCGTAAGGCATACCCTGTCACGCGTGAGGCAATTGCTCACCAGACTGTAGATTTGATGATCGAGGTTGCCCTGAATGGTCTTTTTGGTGTTTCGCGGGTTGAACCGCGCAAAAACGAAAGCATCGGGTTGTTGCGTCAGGCGGAGCTGGCCCTCTTTGATCGCCCGCTGTGGGACTTGTACTGGGACTTTGTGGTTGTTGCCGATATGGCGCGCTACCTGCCGTTGCATACACCGCGGGCCGGGCAGGCTTTACAAACAGCCAACCGAATGATCAACACCATTCGCTGGGGTCAGGTGGAGACTTATCTGGCTGCCCGTGAGATCGCCAGTCAATTCTTAGGACAGAGAAACGGTGGCGGACAGCATCACCTTTCTGCGATCGGGCATGCTCATATCGATACCGCCTGGCTATGGCCGATCGCTGAGACCAAGCGTAAATGCGTGCGTACTTTCAGTTCCGCCCTGCGATTGATGGAAGCCTACCCTGATTTCAAATTCGCCTGCTCGCAAATGCAGCAGCTGGCTTGGATCAAAGCTGACTATCCATCCCTGTATGCACGAATTAAAGATAAAGTGGCGTCCGGCCAGTTCATACCTGTGGGTGGTACCTGGGTCGAACCGGATACCAACATTCCCAGTGGGGAATCGCTGGTTCGCCAGTTCTTATACGGTCAACAATTCTTACAGCAGGAGTTTGGATCGATATCCCATGTCTTTTGGGAGCCGGATGTTTTTGGTTATTCAGCTGCTTTACCGCAGATCATGCACCAGGCAGGTATCCACTATTTCCTTACTCAAAAGCTTTCCTGGAATGAGTTTAATCAGCCAGCTCGCCACACTTTCCTGTGGGAGGGGCTGGATGGCAGCCAGGTGCTGGCACATTTTCCTCCGGCGGATACTTATAATTCTGTCGCAGATGTGCGCGATGTGCTCCACGATGTGCGCAATTTCAAAGACCACGAACGCGCCAATGAAAGTTACCTGCTGTTTGGCTATGGGGATGGCGGTGGCGGTCCAACCGCGGAGATGCTGGAGCAATTAGCGCGTATGACTGATGTGAATGGATTGCCGCTGGTGACACAGCGCACTCCTGAGGAGTTTTTTGAGCGCGCAGAAGACGATTTAGAGGATGCCACCCGCTGGGTGGGTGAATTATATTTTGAGAATCACCGCGGTACTTACACCACCCAGGCTGCACTTAAAAAAGGTAACCGGCGCTGTGAAGAGCTGCTGCACGATGTTGAATTTCTGGCCAGCCTGGCCAGCCTGCAAAGTAAAATGGCATATCCCCACCAACAGCTCAATGATTTATGGCAGCCGCTGCTTACCAATCAATTTCATGATATTTTGCCAGGTTCATCAATTACCGAAGTCAATCAGGAAGCGCGTGAGACCTTTCAAGAGATCATTCGGCAGGGCGAGAAGTTGCGTGAGCAGGCTATCGAAAACCTGCTGTTGCCTGAACCAGGACTGGCATTGATAAACACCCTTGGCTGCCGGCGGCGTGAAATAATTTCCTTGCCATCAGGTGAAATTGGTAGTCAAGCAGACAATTCCGGGCAGGCGCTCGGCGTAGTTGAAATCCCGGCTTATGCACTCATGAGCCTTGAAAAAGCACTGGTGCAAGACAACCGCACAGTCTCAGCTGTGCAAAACGCCCTGGGTGTAACCCTTGAAAATGAAATGGTGCGTGTACAAATCAACTCACTCGGGCAGATCGTAAGTCTCTATCACAAAGCTGCAGAACGGGAATGTATCGAGGTCGGCGCTGCCGCCAACCAATTTGTGCTGTATGAGGATCTGCCAGCTGAGAACGATGCCTGGAACGTGGATATTTATTATGCCGAGAAGATCCTACAGATGCCTGTAGCCCAAACAATTTCTTTGCTTGAAAACGATCCTTTGCGGGTAAAGGTCGGCATAGAAATGCATGTGGGCCAAAACAGTCACCTCTGGCAGGAGATCACATTGACCGCCATATCCAGCCAGCTTGAGTTTGAGACGAGGGTGGATTGGCACGAAGAGCATGCCTTCTTGCGAGTTCACTTCCCGCTTAAATTACGCGCAGCCCAGGCCAGCTTTGAGACTCAATTTGGCTATGTTCAGCGTAGTACGCACAACAACACCAGCTATGATTTGGCTCAATTTGAGGTGCCAGCCCAGCGCTGGGCCGACTTGAGTGAACCGGATTTTGGAGTATCGCTGCTTAATAACGGGAAATATGGCTATTCATGCAAAGGTAACATCCTTTCGCTTTCGCTATTGCGTGCCCCCAGCGAACCGGATCCACTGGCGGATCGGGGTGAGCATCGTTTTGCATATGCTTTACTGCCGCATGCCTTAACGGCAGCACTCAGCACAGTCTGGTGGCCGGCAGCCTGCTTCAATCAGCCGCTCTTGCTGGAACATGGTAGAGTTCGACAGGATGCTCTCAAATTAGCTGAGGTTAACGCACCCAATGTAGTTCTGGACACGATCAAAATGGCGGAAGATGGCAAGGGTTTCATATTGCGCCTTTACGAGGCAGGCGGCAGTGCGACTTCATTTATTTTGAGTTCAATCGCTATCCAACAAGCCTGGGAATGTGACCTTTTGGAAGAAAATAAAACCAGTCTGACGGTTGAAAATGGGCGCATTAAATTCAATCTGCTGCCTTTCCAAATTAAGACAGTGCGGTTGCAAATCCAGGCTTTCGTGTAAAATATAGTTACAAAGTAATCAAAAGGAGAGTGAAAAATGCTAGTCGGTGAGCGAATGTCAAAACCTGTAATTTTTGTGGCACCTGAAACACCTGTACAGGATGCCCTGGCACAAATGCGTTCCGATAAGGTCAGCCGTTACCCGGTGCTGAATAAAAAGGGCAAACTGGTTGGCTTTGTGACAGAAAGCGATCTGTTAAACGCTTCCCCTTCAGAAGCAACCACTCTTTCTGTATGGGAAATTAATTATTTGCTTAGCAAAATCACTGTTGAACGCGTTATGGCCCGCAACGTGATCACTGTCACCGAAGATGCCACTCTCGAAGATGCCGCACGCTTGATGGCTGATAACCGCATTGGCGGTCTGCCGGTTATGCGTGGAAATGAAGTCGTTGGCATCATCACGGAAACCGATCTTTTCCGGCTCTTTTTAGAGATGATGGGTGGTCGTGAAGCAGGAATCCGAATCTCTATTCTGGTGAAAGAAGAACGCGGAATGCTTCATCGCCTGGTTCAAGCCATTGATGAAGTGGGTGGCAATATCATTGCCGTCAGCGCCTTTGCTGGCAAGAGTCCCGAGAATCGCGAAATCACCATAAAAGTATCGTTAATCGATGAAAATACTTTGCGAAAAGCGATTGAACCGATTGCAGAAAAGATTTTAGATTTGCGCGTTACGCAGAGTTAGTATTTTTTTGGTCTTGAAGGTGAGAGGTCTTTTTCCAAACGGGTGAAGATCATTTGAGCAGTTCTCAGGCAGATGGCATCAGTTAGAAAAATTAATCTGAACCGGTAGAACGGAATTTGATTTGAGTATGAGAACTGTCTTCAGGCAATTGTGTTTATCCAATCCTATCTGCTCTGTTTGTCTGATTGCATTGAAGATTTACGATAGAGATTTAATACAAAGGGAGTATCATTCAGTGCGATAACTGGAAGCAAAACTGTTTAGATATGGAATCGAATTAAAACCCCGTAGGAATAAAACATGGCGAACAAACCACTTAAGGCGGTACTCATTGGAGCCGGAGAGCGCGGAGCTAAATCCTATGCTCCCTTTGCATTGCGGCATCCTGATCGGTTGCAATTCGTGGCGGTAGCGGAACCAAATGCAGCCCGGCGGGAAGCCTTCTCATTGCAGCATGGTATTCCACGAGAGCTGCAGTTTGAAGATTGGCCGCAGTTACTGGAGCATGAGCAACTAGGTGAAGTAGCGCTGGTTTGCACCCAGGATTGGCAACACACCCGCCCGGCAATCGCTGCCATGAGGGCCGGTTATCATGTTCTATTGGAGAAACCAATGGCGAATGTGGCTCAGGAATGCCGGGACTTGTTGCAAGTCAGCCGGGAAACACAGCGCCAATTGCATATCTGCCATGTTTTGCGATACACACCTCACTTTCAAAAAATGCGTGAACTGGTACAGTCCGGTGTTTTGGGTCAGATTGTAAATGTCGATCAACGGGAAAATGCAGCCTTCTGGCACATGGCGCATTCCTTTGTGCGCGGAAATTGGCGTAACAAAGAACAAAGCAGCCCGATGATCCTGGCAAAATGCTGTCATGATTTTGATATCCTCAATTGGGTCCTGGATGACAGCCCTGTGCGCCTATCTTCTTTTGGTGAACTCAGTCATTTCAAGGTGGAAAATGCCCCGCCTGGGGCACCGTTACGCTGCCTGGATGGCTGCCCTGTAGCCGAGACTTGCCCGTTTTATGCACCTTTTATCTATCAGGGTATGGTCCCATTTTGGAACAGTCTGGCTGATACTGCCAGAGGCTTTCCACGCTGGGCGGCTGCAACTTATGCCACGAATCCTGGGCTAATTCGTGCTTTAAGCGGGTTTGTACCAGTCTTACACCAGCTGACACGCTATGATGGCTGGCCTTTATCCGTTCTGGCCGAAGATCCCACACCAGAAAAAATTGATCTGGCGTTGCGTGAAGGTCCGTATGGCCGCTGTGTCTACCATTGTGACAATGACGTTGTCGATCATCAGGTGGTTTTAATGCAAATGGAAAGTGGCGCAGATGTCAGTTTAACGATGCATGGGCTTTCGCATAATGAGTATCGCACCACCCGAATTGAAGGTTCGCACGGCCGGCTTATGGCGGAATTTGGCACCGGTGGTTCGCGTATTGTCGTCGATGAGCACCGTACTGACTGGCGCATGGAGTATGACACCAGTGCAGATTTGCGTGATGGGCATGGTGGTGGAGATCTGCGCTTAATGGCTTATTTGGTGGATTGTGTCAATGATGGGGATTTCGAAGAAATTTATGCGGATACGCAAGCCGCATTGAAGAGCCACCTGCTGGCTTTCGCCGCTGAGGACTCTAGGTTGGAGAGCCGAGTAATGAGTCGAGAACACTGGGAATGAATAGGGAGATTTAGCGAAAAACAAATTGGTGTTATCCGATACTGACGGGGTGTCATTTTAATATTTTTCTAGCGTGTAAATATAAACCGCGAAGGACGCCAAGAAAATTAAGAACGTTCTAATTGGTGCGTTCGCTTTTGAACCCACCTTTTTTTAGGACTAGTCAAATTTCGCTATGAGCTATGAACTATCCCGTTCTATGGAAGAAAGATTGCTGCTCTGCACTGCTCATAACATAAAGATCTGGTGCCTTACGAACTAACATGAGAAAAAGAAAGTAAAAAAGCTTTTCTTCCGAAGGGTATGATGATTCTTTCACGTGAGATCTTTCGTAAGGGCGAAGCATCCCGGAAACCATCCTGTCCTGTAAAAAACACACCCATCGCGGATGCTTCGCCCATCAGCCGAATGCTCCGGCTCATATCTTAAATAAGTGGTGGTTTGGCGCGTTACAACCATACCCTACGACTGGCCTGCATCGAGCAATGTTATTTCATCCTCGAATACCGCATTTCGGCGGAATAGCCGAATCTCGCAATTGCAACCCAATCCACAAAGGTCTGTAAGATGGAGAATGTTTGAATGTATTGACGGTGAAAAATAACCCTATAAAATCAGAACGACCGTGGAAAAATCTTTGCTATTCATCAGCAGATCATTTTGCATGGCACGCAATGGCATGACCAGTTTATTTACGATGCACTGAAATCTGCTCATACGTGAGTCTGCTTTTTTTGTGAAAATAAAGTTATGCAATCTACATGGATTAATGTTGAAATGCCTTTGTCTGGGAAAGCCATTTTACCTTTTTCTGCGCGGTAATTTATTTGATAAAATACTTATCTGATTGCACTTCCCGCAAAGAATTTATTGCGGCAATTGGGTGATTGATGTATAATTGACAATATAAAACATGCGTTCTATTACCATGTTTCATGGGGTAATTGAATGAAATGGAGTTAGTATTTGTGAGCAAACAATATAGTTCAGAACAGATTGTTGAACTTGAATTTTTGGAAGCAGTTCGCCGCAGACCGGGAATGTATATCGGCAACAACAACCTGCATGGGCTGCATCACATTCTGCTTGAAGTGCTGGACAATGCGGTCGATGAATGCATGGCCGGCTACGCTACCAAAATCCTGGTGACCATCGAAAAAGATGGCACGGTTGAAATTGTTGACGATGGGCGCGGCATTCCGGTTGATTATAAAGCTGAAACAAAAATGAGCACTTTAACTCAGGTGCTGGTCAAACCGCACGCCGGTGGTAAATTCGGGGGCGATTCTTCAGCCTATAGCAGTTCAGGCGGCTTGCACGGCATTGGTTTGAAATGCACCAATGCCTTTTCCACTTTTCTGGAAGTGGAAGTACGCCGGCATGGGCTCATTTTTTACCAGCGTTTTGAAGATGGCGGCATTCCGGTTACGCCGGTGGAAATTTATACGCATGCCATCAGGGAAGAAAACAAAGCCGGCATAATTGACGCAAATACCAAACTGATCATTACCGGCAAGAAAGAACTGGCCACGGCATTGGAGATTAACCACATGCGCCTGGCGGTTGATGCGGACGCACAGCAAAGCAATGGGACGACGTTTCGATTTCATCCCAATCGTTCTCTTTTCGCCCGTGAGATGGAATGGCCCAATCCGAATAGTTATGTGCCTTGGGACAGCGAACGTCTCAGCACTCGTTTTCGGCAGATCGCACACCTTTACCCGGGGGTACGTATTGAATTTCTTGATTTGCGTAGCAAGGAAGAGGATCCGGTTATTTTTTATTCGAAACGCGGCTTGATAGAGTACATCGAATACTTGAATGAGGACGCAGAACCGCTGCACAAGCCAATCTTATTTAAAGAATCAACCGAAATTGAAGCCGAAGGCAGCAAACAAAGTATTGAAGTAGAAGTTGCCATCCAATACGCAGGGGAGGAAACCCAGATCTATTCGTTTGTGAATGCCATTCCTACCCCAATGGGTGGAACGCATGTCTCGGCTTTTAAGGCCGGTCTGACCAAGGCGGTTAAACAGTTTGCTGCCAATAAGAAACTTCTTAAGGGCAATATGGATGTGCGCGGGGATGATGCCTTGCTGGGGTTGACGGCCATTATCAAACTGACCATGACCAGCACTCCCCAATTTCTGTCACAAACCAAGGAAAGCCTGACCAGCCCCGAAGTGCATGGGCCGGTGCTCTCGACCACTTATAATTTCATCAGTGATTTTTTGGAGAAAAATATCCCGATCGGCAAATTGATTGTCAACCAGGCAGTCGCTGCGGCTCGCGGACGGGAAGCTGCCTCACAAGCCCGCAAACTGGTCATCAGGAAATCCGCCATGGACGCCGGCGAGTATGTACTCGGCAAATTGGCTGATATTCAACGCCGGGGCGGCAATTCAGTGGTTCCGCTGGAACATACAGCTTTGTATCTGGTGGAAGGTGATTCGGCTGGCGGCTCTTGTAAGCAAGGACGCGATTCGCGCTACCATGCCATTCTTCCCTTGCGTGGTAAAATCCCGAATGTTGAGAAGATGAAGCTGAATGATATCCTTAAGAACCGCGAGATTGCAGCCGTGATTGCCGCAGTCGGAACCGGAGTTGGTCTGGATTGTGATGTCAGCGGAATGCGTTACGGGCGTATCTCGGTACTGGTAGACGCAGACGTGGATGGATCACATATTGCGACCTTGCTCGCCACACTTTTTTATCGCACCATGCGCCCGATTATCGAGGAAGGCAAGTTCTTTGTTGCTCGCCCACCTTTATACCTGGTACGAAATACACGAACCAAGGCGACCCAGTATGCTTATACCGAAGAAGAGCGCGAAGAAATTGAAAAAGGGTGGGGCGGAGCACGCAGTGTAACCATTCAGCGCTATAAAGGGTTGGGTGAAATGAATCCCGAGCAACTGCGTGAAACCGTTTTCCTTCTACCTGATGAAGCGGTTAAAACGCAAAAGAAGCAGAAATCACGCATCAAGGAAACGCATCTTCCGGCGGAACGGATATTAACGGCTGATGACTTTTCTCAGCGCGACGTTCGTATGGTAATCAATGACGTCCACCGTACGCGCTCATTGATTCAGCGCCTTATGGGAACGGAAGTAGCACCACGCAAAGAATGGCTCATGAACGTGGATTGGAGCCAGGAAGACTAATTTTCTCAAGGAAAACTATGGCCGACCAAAACGAAGAACCCGAAGAATTGATTGTCCAGGAACATGCGCTGGACCATTTTATTGAAGATGCATATCGGCGTTATGCTGTTTTAACCATTTTAGATCGGGCTTTGCCCGACGTGCGAGACGGTCTTAAACCGGGTCAGCGCCGTATTCTGTTTGCGATGGGTGATATGGGGTTGCGCCATGATACACCGCACAAAAAGTCTGCGCGCGTGGTTGGCGAAGTGCTGGGTAAATACCATCCGCATGGAGATCAATCGGTCTATGATGCTATGGTGCGTATGGCGCAGGATTTTTCAATGCGTGCCCCTTTGATCGATGGGCAGGGCAATTTTGGTTCGATTGACGGAGACAGCGCGGCTGCCATGCGCTATACCGAAGCGCGCTTGACCAGCCTGGGGGAGACCATGCTGGCCGACATCGAGAAGGATACGGTTGAATGGTCGCCCAATTTTGATGGTTCGCTGGCCGAACCGGATGTACTACCAACTCGTTTCCCCAATTTACTGGTGAATGGCGTCACCGGCATTGCGGTGGGTATGTCGACCAGTATTTTACCGCATAACCTGGGTGAGGTTTGTGATGCTACCAAGTATGTAGCCCAAAATTGGAAGAAGCGCGAAAAGATCACCGTGCCTGAGTTGATGAACTTCATCCCCGGCCCGGATCTGCCCACCGGCGGGTTGCTTTATCGTTACCGGGTCAATGGCGGTGAGGAAGTTACGGATATGATCGCTCAGGCTTACGCCACCGGCCATTCGACGCTGGTCTGCCAGGCCAAGGCTGATATACATGACATTGGCGGTGGAAAATCGGAAATTATAATCACCGAACTGCCATATCAAACTCAAAAAGCAACAATTTTGGAGCGACTGGCTTCTGCACGGGAGAAATTTGTCGGTATCACAGATGTTCGCGATGAATCCGATTATCTAGGCATGCGGGTGGTCTTTGAGGTAGGTCGCGGAGTTGATCCTGTCGATGCGCTTGACCGGCTGCTGGCAAACACCCAGATGCGTTCGAGCCTTTCACACAACGCCCTGGCATTGGTAAACAACGAAAATGGCAAAGCGGTCCCCAAGAACCTGACCTTACTGGACATGATTATTGAATTCATCCGGCACCGTTTGGATGTCATCTCTCGCCGATCTCGCTTTGAACTTGAAAAGGCTGAAGAGCGCAACCATATTCTCGAAGGCTTATTAAAAGCCTTGAGCATGATTGATGAAGTCGTCAGTATCATTCGAAAATCACAGAATGCTGAGACTGCCCGCAGAAATCTGATGGACAAACTCGATTTGACTGGCGTGCAGGCGCAAGCCATTCTTGATATGCCTTTGCGGCGCCTGGTTTCTCTGGAACGCAAAAAGATGGATGATGAGCGCAAGGAATTGCTGGCGAAGATTAAGAATTTGAAAGCGATTCTTTCATCTCAAGAGCGCCGGCTTGAGGTTGTGGTTGAAGAAACCGAAGAAATAAAAGATAAGTATGCCGAGCCGCGCAAGACAGTTATTGTGGATAGTGAAGAAGGCCATCACGCTGCCATGACCGTTTCGGATCTGGTTACACCGACTGAAGACCAGTTGATAATGGTAAACGACGGCGGATTACAGCGGATCGATTCAAAGGGCTTCCGCGAAAACGTGACCAAGGAGAAACCGACCAGCCGGGCAGTGTTCATACCTCTTTTAAGAGCGGTTGCCAAACCTGAAGAGACAGTTCTATTGATCTCGAATCAAGGACGCTTGTGGCAAGGTAATTCCGGCCGTTTACCGCTGGCTGGCACTTTTGATGAGCTGGGCTTAAAGCGGGGTGAGAAAGTGATCGGATTGGGTGTGGCTCAGACAGATGCTAAACTTATCCTGGTCACTACAGCCGGGCAGATCAAGCGCGTTGAGATGGCAGATGTGATCGGCTCGCGAGCTGAAGCAACCTGGGCGGCCATCATCGGGTTGAGTGGAGATGAAGAACTACTGGCGGCGGTAGTTGCCAGCGATAATGCCCATGTACTCATTTGCAGCGCCGGCAGTATCAAATTAACCCCACGCGTGCTGCGGTTTGAAAGCGGATCGATTAACCCGCAAGCGACCCCATCCGCTAAAGGTGTAACAGCCATTAAAATGATGGGGGATCCGTTGGTATCGGCCGTAGCAATAGAACCTGAAAGCTTCAAAAATGGCTATTGTGTCGCAGTAACCGAGAAAGGCCACATCAAACGGGTTGCTCTCGAAGATTTTCCTGTTCAAGGACGAGGCGGCCAAGGTGTTCAGCTGTGGAAGTTAACAGCCGATACCGGCAAAATTGTCGGTTTTGTGGCGGGGAGTGATAAGGATCAGGTGGACATCTATTCTGCCAGACTTAAACGCGTGCGCATTGATATTAGAGCGTTGCCCATCGTTACGCGGGCTACCAAAGGATTGGATCTGGGAGCCAAATTGGTTAAAGGCGATTTGTTTGCGGATGGCGAAGCAACCGCCGGATTGGTGATCTGTTAATCACATGCCTATTCGTAAATTTTCACCCATGCCGCTGGATAGCAACATCAATATCTTCCAAGTCTACGAAGATATTGAGGTATACGATGGTCACCTGGCATTGCTGGTTGACCATTTGCTCAACCATATCAAAGTATTGGTCGCGATTGCACACCTGCCGGGCGGTAAAAACCTGATGAATGCTTTAAAACGTCATCCATTGCTGATGGAGGGTGCCAATGATGCGCGCTCACCAGAACGCATCTTGATGGCGGATTGTATCCGTCTGCTGGATAGTCTGGTGGAATTGGCGCGTATCTCGGCTTACCCCGAGAACAGCAAATTGGCAGCAAAGGAACTTGAGGAATTGCAGATGACGATTCCCTTCCTGGATTATCGTTACGAGGATGATCCCTTTCCTTCGGATTCAGAGCGAGAATAACACGGGAAGGTAATCACGAGTGTGAAGCACTCGTGATTATTAAGATGCTCTTCCTTACAAAATCTTTGTACCGCACTCCGGGCAGAACTTAGCACCTTTGCCATCTGTACCGCAATTCGGACAGATAGTGCTGGCTGCTTTTACTTCAATCTTCGTGCCGCATTCCGGACAGAACTTAGCGCCGTGGGTCTCGGCATTACAATTTGGGCAGCGTGTGTCTACCGGTTGAAGCATAGCTGTGCCACATTCGGGACAGAATTTAGTGCCTGCGGCTGCCAGGGTGCCATCGTTGGGACATTTGGCCATCTGGGTGCTGGCTTGTTGTGCACTTTCGACGGCTTGCGAAGCTTTTTTGAGAACGTCGCCAAACCCGAATGCATTCGCAAAGCCTTTTAGTGCCGATCCGGCTTGCTCACCACGCGCTTCATTGATTTCATTCAAACGTGGGCTGTCGTCATTACAGAAACCGGACTGAGAATCAAAATCGGAAAGGCAGACAATGCGATTGCAACTGGGGCATTCACGGAAGTGCATTTGGGTTTGCTTCCAGGCATTTTCCAATTGGGCCGCGGTGAGTTTATAAGAATAGCGTGCGTCCTCGCCGGTGACATTGTTGGCAACTTGATGACCTACCAAGGGCACTTTGCGTAAAAGACCGCCAAGCGCTTGTTTTCCAAGATCCTGTGTAACGGTATTAATTACATCCGGCTGGCTGCGGAATTCCCTTTCGCAGCTATCACAATAAAAAATAGCATACGGTCCAGTACCGTCATTCCTGACGTCATACCGTGGCATACGAGAGAAACTGCTCATGGTGCGACTCCTAAAAAAAATTGAAATTTGAAGGGATTTTATTAACAGAGAGTGTACGATAATTAGCCCGGCAAGTCAACGTTTATCAACCGGCAAGATGTGACAGGACTTCATTGGATTGCGGACTTTTCATGAAAAGGGAGTTGGCGGAGGATCACTATGGTCTCATGAATTACATTTATAATATTGGATTCTCCTTCCTGCAAGAGCAGAGGACTACAGAGAGAATAAATGAGTTAATAAGCCTGGTGATTTTTTCAATTCTCATTTATCAGCTTAATTCAGAGCTTCAGGTCAGTTCTCAACCGCCTTTGAGAGGATTCGCTTGTGGTATATAAGCCCCTCAATCTTAGCCGGGGAACATGATTTCTGCGCACGGATTATTGCGGGTTAGTTAGCTTGAGTTGTTTTTTACTATCCAATCTGAGAAGAGGCAAAACGCATGCAAACAGACGCGGAGAAAGGCTGCCCTCATCGGCCTTTTTACTCGAACCAGTGATTCATTGGTCCTTCGCGGCTCCGGCTTTCATTCTTTTGTGTGCTACTATCCGGCTTTGAAATTCTCGGCACCCGGGAGACTACCCATCAATTCTTCGGGATGGTGAATCAAAACAGGAAGATGCTGGGGGCAAATATAGTACTCATTATTCTGATAATCAAGCAGTATTAAGGGGGCTTGTTGGTTGGTTACATTGCAGACGATGCATTTTTTTTCCATGTTATTGCTTCCTTTTGGTTTGGTGAGGTTATTTTGGCCTTAGTTTATCCAATTTGGCGATTATATCATGGAGTGAAACCGGTTGATCCGTAATTAGTGGTTCGATGGCTTGCAGATGTATGTTAAGAGCAGGGTATATGAATCCATGAGATTTATGGCAATAAAGGTGTTATAAATTTTGTGGATGGGGATCAGTTTTGGAATATATAGATCATTTATAATTGAGAAACTGATTTGAAGATGATATTGAGAGTGTTATTCACACGCTGCTTTCAGGTGTTATTGAAAATACCGTTGGGATAGGATCAAATATGAATTTGTACCAGAAAAAACCACTTGATTTTGTGCAAGAAAACCCAGAGAAAATGCATAAGACCTCTTTGTTCAGTGGTGATTATATGATGCTGGGTTTAAATTGTTTGTTGCCTGGTCAGGAACACCGGCTCCACAGCCACTCCCACCAGGACAAATTTTATTACGTGCTGGAGGGGGAGGGGTTATTCATCGTTGGCGAGCAGACTCACAATGCAGGCGTGGGTGAGATCATCTGGGCACCCGCCGGGGTGCTGCATAGTGTCAGCAATCAATCACAGGTGCGCCTGGTTGTATTAATGGGTATGGCGCCCATCCTTATGGGGTGATTATTATCGTACCGATGTTTATTTCCAAATGAATGATTTAGAGAGTGCTTTTGTTCATTTGCATGCTCATTCCTACTTTTCGCTGCAGGAAGGCTTAATTTCGCCTGAAGATCTGGTTAAGACAGCCAAATTAAATGGCATGCAGTCAATTGCTCTGGTTGACCATCGCTGCCTGAGTGGTGTAGTAGCGTTCGAGCAGGTTTGCCGGCATGAAGACATCCGGCCTATTTATGGGCTGGAAATTGAACTTTCCTGGCAGGGACAGCAAGGAATTATCGTTTTGCTGGCTGCCAATCAAGAGGGCTGGTCCAACCTGTGCCGCCTGAGCAGCCAGGTTATGCTGGTTGATGATACCGTCGGTGAAGTCAGCATTGATCTCGAAATTTTGGCTGGAAATTCCGCCGGATTAATTGCCCTGACGGGAGGGCAGCGCAGTCTGCTGGATACCTTCATTCACCGCTCCCAGGAAGAGCATGCCTTGCAATGGTTGGCTCAATTACACGATATCTTCAGTGATAAGCTTTTCATTGAACTGCAGCAGCATTCTCCAGACCAGGAAATTCACCTGCGCCGTTTGGTGAAGATGACTGCGGCCAGCCGGATACCCTATGTAGCCACACATGATATTTATTATCTAAATGAAGAAGACACAGAACTCCAAAAAACACTGGCTTCTATTCGTTTGAGTTGTAAAGTAAAGGATCTGCGCCAGGATCAGGCAGCGCCGTCCAATGCCTATTTCAGCTCGCAAGTTGAGATGAAGCAGCGCTTTGCCTGGCTTCCGGAAGCGATCGAGAATACCCGCATAATTGCCGCTTTGTGCAATTGCCGTCTGCCCATTGGCGATACTCATTTTCCGGAAGTGCCCTTACCGGCCGGTAAGACCGTAACTGAAGTGCTCAGGGAAAAAGCTTATTTAGGTGCCCGCCAACGTTATGGCCGGATCGATGAACACATCTCAACCCGGCTCGAATATGAACTTGGCATCATTGCAAAGCGTGGTTATGAACCAATTTTCTTAATTGTAGAAGAGCTGCTCGAATTTGCGCGCCAGAACGGCGTACCGATCTCTTCGCGCGGATCGGCTGCTTCATCACTGGTGGCTTATTGCCTCAGAATTACCAATCCGGACCCGTTAGCGCTCGATCTCTATTTCGAGCGTTTTCTAAACCCGGCTCGCAGCAGCCCACCGGATATTGATACCGATTTGTGTTCTCGCCGCAGGGATCTGGTCATTCAGCATGTGTTTGATAAATACGGTAGTGAACGGGTGGCAATGGTGGCTACCATAAACTGCTTTCGACCCAGATCTGCTTTGGGTGAGGTAGCCAAAGCGTTTGGATTGGCAACTAGCGAGGTGCGGCAATTGGTGGAATCGCTGCCATACCGGCAAGCCTTTGGGGAGCATTTACAATCAGATCAAGAACTGTTTGCTGCGCTTGAGAGCGCGAATCCACGCTTCCAGCGCGTTTTTGAGCATGCCCGACGATTGTTGGATCAACCACGGCATTTATCAATGCATCCTGGCGGTATTTTGGTTGCACCTGGCAAAATAACGGATTTGGTACCTGTCATGCGTTCCGGTGGGAAAGGTGTGACCATTACGCAGTTCGACCTGGAAGGCGTGGCACGCTTTGGGCTTGTCAAGATTGACTTGCTCGGAATCCGTGGCTTATCCGTACTGGGGGATGTGGCTGAGGCGATTTTCTCCTGGCGGCAGTCTGAATTTTCGAATGCAATGCAGGTATTACACTCAATCCCGCTCGAAGATGAAGAAACAGCCCGTGCTGTCCGTGCCGGTCAAACGATCGGCTGCTTTCAAATTGAGTCACCCGGCATGCGGGCCACATTAAGAGAAATTGAGGGAGATTCCCCCGCCGATATCATGTCTGCTCTGGCACTTTACCGCCCGGGTCCGTTGCGTGGTGGTTTACGGGATGCCTTTGTGCGTCGTTTTAAAAAGCTAGAGCCGGTTGAGCATATTCATCCCATTCTGGAACCATTGCTGGCCGAGAGTTATGGGGTTATCCTCTATCAGGAGCAAGTGTTGCGGATTGCACACGAATTGGGTGGTTTAAGCCTGGCGGATGCTGATTTGTTGCGGCGTGCAATGTCGCATTTTGATCCCGGTGAACACATGAAAACACTGCAGCAGCGTTTTTTGGCCGGTTTTCAACAGCGCGGAGTATCGCTTGAAAAAGCGGAAAAAGTGTGGGAAATGATGGCTGCCTTTGCCGGTTACGGCTTTCCCAAGGCGCATGCAGCCTCTTATGCTCTGGTAGCCTGGCAGTCAGCCTGGTGTAAAGCACACTTCCCGGCCGAATTTATGAATGCGGTACTGGCCAATGGCGGCGGCTATTATTCACAACGAGTCTATTTAAGCGAAGCACGCCGGCTTGGGCTGCGCACCGAGCCGCCGCATATTAACCATAGTGGGTATCAATTTCGTGTCGCTTATCCGCAGGGGGAGGCTTGCCTCTATATGGGGCTGGATCAGGTCTACGGGCTTACCCGCCAGACACAAGAACGTATCATTGCCAACCGGCCCTACCACAGCCTGGATGATTTCTTGAGCAAAGTTGATCCTCGCAAAGCAGAATTGGAAAACCTTATCCGCTGTGGTGCCCTGAGCGGTTTTGGTTCTATTCCGCAAATGATTAATCGTCTTGCCACTGGAAGCTGGCGGAAAAATCAACCGAATCTGTTCGTCTGGCAGGCTGAGGATGGGCAGGATTGGTCTATGCAAGAAAAAGCACAGGCACAGGAGCAGATTCTGGGGGTGAGTGTCAATGTTCATCCGCTTGATCTGGTGGCAGCGAAAACCCGGGCTGCCGGAGCTGTTGCATCAACCGAGCTTATCAATCGATTGGGAGAGTCGCTGGTGGTAGCCGGCAGCCGCATGACCTCCCGGCGGGTGCGAACAGCAAAAGGTGATCTTATGCTATTTTTGACACTCGAAGATCTGGAAGGAATGCTCTCCGTGGTTTTCTTTCCGCAGGTATATCGCCAGTATCGTGCAGCGCTGCACGGCAATGGCCCTTTTTTGATCCGCGGAGTAGTTGAATGGGATCAGGAGCTGGCTGAGGTGTGGTTGCGCGCAGAGAAAGTACGTAATTTAAACCCCCCTACAGCTGCTTAATTTCGTAAACAGGGGGTCTGCATATGATAGACTTAATCAGAGATGTGTTCCCATATCCACCTTGATAATTGGTAGAGGCGGCATGCGATTCGGTGTTAAATCCATTTGGACAGTAATCAAAGATTTTTATTATCAGCTGACTAAAATGGTCGTACTCAACCTTTTGTGGCTGCTGTGCTGCATTCCGATCATCACTATTCCGGCAGCAACCGGCGCTCTTGCGTATGCCACGCATGTCTTGATAGCTGATGAATCAGAATACAATTGGAAGCTCTTTTTCAGCGGATTTAAAAAGACTTTCTGGTGGATCTGGCGTTGGTTTCTGCCCAATTTGTTGATTCCATTAATCTTCCTGACCAATATTTTCTTATTTCAAAGTGAAAATGGCACGCTCAATCTCATCGTGCGGGCTGGCAATATCCTGTTGCTCTTCGGCTGGTCATTCTTGCAGACCTTTACCTTGCCGGTCTTATTTGAACAGAAAAAGCCGCAAATATTCATGGCACTGCGCAATAGCTTTGCTGTCTTTGTGCACCTGCCAGCTTATTTCCTAATGACTTTCCTCTTCTTTTGGACCATCATGCTCATCAGCACTATTTTGGTTATACCGCTCTTGGTTGTTACCATTAGCTTTGGCATGTTCTTTTCCATGTCAATGCTGAAACTGGCTCTGCAGGAGATGAAGGCACAAACATAGACAGAGTGAAGGATGATAATACAAAATAGGATTAATTAATAATCAGAGATTCCTAAAATTAGAAATGATAAAATTAGTATAAAAACATTTAAGAGGCCTTATGGATGAACAAAAAATTTACAAGCCGGATAATTTGTCTGGCAATAAAAATGAATTTACAGAATTAATAACTTTACAAGAAGCAAGTAATTGGGCAAGTAAATTAACTAATAAAGAGGTTACATTGCCTAATATCACGTATTTGATTCAGTATGGATTGATAAAGAAACACAATAATGGAAATGGCATTACCCTTGTTTCACGCAATGAATTACGTGAATATTACAATTCCAGGTTGTATAAGAGGCAAGTAAATTGGAAAAAGAAGCTAGGAAATGACATAAACTGGCACTTGTCGTTTGAAAATGTTAAAGAAGCTGAAACAACAAAACACGTCCATAGGTTACATCCTTATAAGGGAAAATTTATTCCCCAACTGGTAGAATATTTTTTAGACGAAAATGTGGATGAGTTTAAAACAAACGCCTACTTTCATCCCGGTGACATTATTTTAGACCCATTCTGTGGTAGTGGAACTACTTTAGTTCAAGCAAATGAGCTTGGAATAAATGCACTTGGTATTGATATTTCATCCTTTAATTCATTAATCAGTAATATAAAAGTTGGGGATGTTGATTTAAATAATTTAAATTTTCAAATTAAGAGAATTAATAAAGTAATTAATAAATATGTCTTTGAAACAGGAATTTTGAAATTTGACCAAAAACTTTTAATGGAATTAAATAAATTTAATCAAAAATATTTTCCATCCCCAGATTTTAAATATAAAGCTAAAAGGGGTGAAATTGATGTAGAGGCTTATGGAAAAAAACATGAGACAATATTTTTAAAAACATACAACCAATTAGTTCAAGCCTTTAGGATTGAATTTTATAATGGTAATACAGATAGTTTTTTGGGAAAATGGTATATAAAGCCTATATTAAATGAAATAAATTTGGTTCTTGAAGAAATTGAAAAAACCGATGATCCAGAAACGAAGAATATTTTGAGAGTGATATTAAGTAGAACGATTCGATCATGCCGAGCAACTACCCATTCAGATCTGGTTACCTTAAAAGAACCAATGGTCACAACTTATTTTTGTGCCAAACATGGAAAAATTTGTAAACCTCTGTTTACTATCTTACAAAAATGGCTTTTATATAGTAGCGATACAGTTAAAAGATTTGTAGCTTTTAATCAGGTAAAAACTGCGACCAAGCAAATCTGCATAACCGGGGACTCAAGAAAAATAGATATAGTGGAAGAAATTGAGAAAATTAATCTAAACTTTGCTAAATCTATTAGAAATAATAAAATAAAAGGCATCTTTACTAGTCCACCATATGTTGGCTTAATTGATTATCATGAACAACACGCTTATGCTTATGAATTATTTGGGTTCCAAAGAAAAGATGATTTAGAGATTGGCCCATTGCAAAAAGGGAGAAGTAAACAAGCTCAAGAAAATTATATACAGGGAATTTCCGAGGTCTTGGTTAATTGTAAGAAATACCTTCAAAGTGGGTATGATGTTTTTTTGGTAGCTAATGATAAAAACAATTTATATCCTAAAATTGCTGATAATTCTGGCATGACTATTGTTAATGAGTTTAAACGGCCTGTCCTAAACCGATCTGAAAGAGATAAAAGTGCGTATGCTGAAAGTATTTTTCATTTAAGGGAAAAAAATCATGGCTATAAATCCAAATAAAAAAGAATTAATCAAGAATCTGCTAAAGAAAAGTATTCTCGAAAAATTCCAAACCTATAAACCTGAAACACAAAATATGCCGTTTCATTATAGGTTGCTTGGGAAAGATCGAATGTATCTTTATTCTTTCATTCAATCTCTTAATACAACTTTTGGTACGTCAATCTACGAACCTGTTGCATTAGAACTTGCAAAAGATCGATTTAATGTCGCATTGACTCAAGTGAATGCTTACCCGCAAATTAGTGAAGGCGCACAATATACCATACAATCACTATTAGACAATTTAACATCTGCAACGAGAATTCCTAACAAAAAAGAAGAGCTAGGTTTATTACGGCAAACATGTAATAAAGGCGTAATGAGGCCTGTAAAGCTTACAAGAATTGACTTATGGCTCGAAACATTCGAAAATGAAATTTATCTGATGGATATGAAAACTGCAAAACCCAATATTGGAAATTTTAAAGAGTACAAGCGGACTCTTTTAGAATGGGCTGCTAGTGAAATGGCAAGGAATCCTGATGTAAAAATACATACCCTTATTGCGATACCTTACAATCCATATGAACCAAAACCTTATGATCGTTGGACATTGAGAGGTTTATTTGATTTGGAATATGAGATTTTGGTTGGCAAAGAACTTTGGGATTTTCTTGGTGGAGAAAATTCATATGATGATTTACTAGATAGTTTTGAACTTGCTGGGATAGAACTTCGTCCTGAAATTGATAGGTATTTTGAGAGTTTTCGTTAATTTATCCTTTTATCTTTATTAAAGGAATTAATTGTAATGTTAAATCTTACATTAATTCACAAGCTGATAGATTATTCATTAATTGGTTCGTTATTACCTCGTGAAATGAAATTCACCTCTGATTTCCGGCTAATTATTTGTTAAAAAAAAGAGTAAAGCAATGGACAATAGTCTACTTTCTGAAATTAACCTCTTTGTTGACGAAAATATTAAAAACTTGTTTGAAAAACAATGTAAGATCATGGATGGATTTTATTTGAAGGACATTATTCATAGAAACCCCTTTCTTCTCGCCATAAATAATGAAATATCCGCAACAAAGCTTGTTGAATCTGCTTTAACGACCAAATTGTATTCATCCGAAGAAAAAATGTTTGGTGATTTTTTTGAAAGGTTGGCAATTTATGTGGCTGAGGAGTGCACTCAGGGTCAGAAATCTGCTGCCCGAGGTGTGGATATTGAATTTATCCATAATTCTATTCACTTTGTCATTTCGGTTAAATCCAGCACAAATTGGGGCAATAGCAGCCAACGCGCCAAGATGCATCAGGATCTTGCCAACACTGTTACACGAATAAAACAAACTAATCGGTCTGCCAACGTACAACCTGTGGAAGGCATTTGCTATGGTCAATCAAAATCCACCATATCAAAGGGGATACTGAAAGTTGTCGGTCAAAACTTCTGGTATTTGATCAGTGGTGATAAGGATCTCTACAAAGACATTATTGAGCCAATCGGTTATAAAGCCAAAGAACATAATGATTCTTTTGTCAAAACCAAAGCAGAAAAAATTAACCTCTTAACCATGCAATTTGTGGAAGAATTCTGTCATGCGGATGGGAGCATTAACTGGCCTTTATTGGTAGAAGTAAATTGTGGTAATTTGGATTTGGATAAGATGTTTTCTGCAGACCAATAAATCCGGTTTCCACTTTCTTCGAAAATCATAATTAAAACATACCCATACTTTTGTATTGAGGCTTGTAGTACAACAATTTACACTTAGCTGGCTGAACTACGGGCAGTTCGGCGGCTTTCAAGGTTTTCAATACAGAAGGCTCTCATACCTCAAGAAGGAATATTCCAGGATTTTCAACCGGTTCTTTTCCATTTTGATGCTGTAATTGGCTTCGCAGGGGATGAATGAAAAAGAATCCGGCGAAACTGATATAAGATCTGCAAACAGGCTTCCATAAGGGAAACTTATCAATTAGGTGAAATATGATAAAATAAAGCCGAATTATCTGCCTTATGGTTTTTCCACCAGGAGTACCTCATGCTTGACCCTCATCAATTGCGCGTTTTTTTGGCGGCTGCTGAGACTTTGAATTTTTCGCAGGCTGCCCGACACTTACATATATCACAGCCAAGTGTTACGCAACATATCCGTAATTTGGAAACGCATTTTGGAATGCAATTGTTTGATCGATCCAACCGGAAGCTGACGTTAACCGAAGCAGGTACAACGCTTTTACCTTTGGCGAGAGACCTGGTCCTGAAGGCGGTCCGGGCAGACGATCTGATGGATACACTTAAAGAAGAGGTCTATGGGCATTTAACGATTGCCTGTTCGACTACGCCCGGTAAATATATATTGCCTTCATTAATGGCGGATTTTCTCAATCGACATCCAAAAGTTGAAGCCACAATTACGGTTACCAGCCGCGAAGTAGCCATGCAACGATTAAATGAAGGCAGCGCCCAGATTATTGTGTCCAGCCTTTTTACTTATCATCCCGATATCGAATTTCACAAACTGATGTCAGAACCGGTGGTTTTGATTGTGCCGCAGAATCATCCCTGGGCGAAAAGACAGGTTGTCTCTATTGATGAACTGCGCAATGTGAATGTCATTTTGCGGGAACAAACTTCTGGAACCTACCAGGTTGTACGAGATGGTTTAGCGCGGCGGGGTTTTGATATCACAGAATTAAAAAAAGTATTGACTTTAGGCAACTCTGAAGCAATTGCCTTTTCGGTTCAGGAAGGGATTGGAGTAGGTTTTGTCTCAAAATTGGTGGCAAAAAGGGTGGTGTGCGAACAAGTTGCTGCGGTAGAGGTTGCAGGTGTTGAATTAACGCAGGATATTTATATTGGTCAGCACCGCCGCATGGCTTCAACATCTGCCCAAATGGCATTTTGGAAAATGTCCACTGATACAAATAGTCCAGCAATCGAACGAATTGAAGCCTTCTTGAGAACTCCCAGGCAAACTTCTCTCTTAGATACGCTGCCAGTGACACCATAAAGCCGATATTCGTAACTACTCAATCTTTCTAAAAATGATGGCATTGCGAAGTATTTTCCTGTTTTATGAGCATCCTACTTAAAAGAGAGTGGTTCGCCACCAAAGACAAGAACGGTGACTGCTCATAACAAAAAGCAGTGATCGTTTGGTGCGTTACGAACTAACTTGAGAAAAAGAAAGTAAAAAAGCTTTCCTTCCAAGGGGTATGATGTCTTTTTTACGTGAGATCTTACGTAAGGGCGAAGCATCCGGGAAACCATCCTGTCCTGTAAAAACGCACCCATCGCGGACGCTTCGCCCATCAGCCGACTAATCCGACTCATACCATAAAAAAGTGGTGGTTTGGCGCGTTACAGCCATACCCTACGACTGGCCTACATTGGGCAATGTTATTTCATCCTCGGATACCGCCTTTCGGCGGTATAGCCGAATCTCACAATGACATGGCTGAGCAGTTACCAATATTCTAATATTAAATTAAACTTGTCGGTATATAATAGATATTGGTAATTTGGTGGAAGCATAATCGTTGATTAGGTGGATGGCATTACCCCCTTTAGCTCGTATTACCGGATGAATCCCTGAGTTATCTCAACGCAAGCTGACTGAATAGGGTTGGAAAGATTTTGACCTGTTTGGCCAGGTTTTATCTTGACTGCGGTACATTAAGTTCGTAAAAATATCATCGTAGGAGTTTCTTAATGATTAGACGTCATCCCCGATTGGAGCGGGAAGAAAAGACAATAGATTTGATGGTCGATCTTTATTGTCGTGAACAGCATCATTCAAATTCAGATGACTGTGAAGAATGCAGAACTTTGAAATCTTATGCCCATTTGCGGTTAGCCAAGTGCCCTTACCAGGAATATAAAACAACTTGTGCCAACTGTCAGACCCATTGCTACAAACGCAGCATGCGCGATCAAATGCGTGTGGTTATGCGTTATGCTGGGCCTCGCATGCTCTGGCGCCATCCCGTTTATACAATATTGCATCTATTGGATGGATTCCGCAAACCCGTATCTTTAACGCAATCACAAAAGACCTGAAAAATCTAATCTTACTTCCATACCAATCGCCTGGAAAAGTTTTCAGGGCACCGATGCCGTTTGGCCCTTACGATTTTGGCCGAACGACATTGCTTGAAATGGAAAATTTAAAGGTGAACAGAGTGATAACTCTGGTGGAAGAATTTGAGTGGCTTGAGAAAGCCGGCTGTAATCTGCCCCAAAAATATGAACAGTCTGGATTGCAAATGATCCATTATCCTATGCCAGATTTTGGAGCTCCGTTGGAAACCAAAGAATTCTCTGCTTTGATCCAATCAACCTTAATGGCAGTTCAAGCAGGCGAAAATATCGCTGTTCATTGTAATGCCGGAATTGGGCGGACCGGATTATTCTTAGCAACTCTGGCAATCGAACGATTTGATTGGCTGCCGATTGATGCGATTTTGTGGACGCGAAGTTTTATTCCGGGGGCGATCGGAATGGAAGAGCAATACCGGTTTGTAGCAGATTGGGTTTGAACTAAATATCTTTTGGGACTATGACGTGTAACGCTTCCGGAGCCACTTCAACTTCAATGGGCGATTTTCCCCACATCTCCCCATCCGCCTGGGTGGACTGGATTGGGTCTGCTTCTATTCTTACGTTCTTAACCTGCCAATGCTGAATGGGATCTTTCACCTCTGCGCCACCAACGACACCTGCTGCAATTGAGAATAAACCCAGCAGATCAGGCTTTCGAAAAACAAACACATCCAGTAAGCCATCATCAATGCTAATACAGGGGTCAAGAGTCAGTCCAGGCACACCAAATGCACCGGCATTTGCGATCAAACAGCTCAAACCTTTTACTTCCACGGTCTCATTATCCAAAACGAGATTATAGACTGATTCACGGATGTCGCGTAAAGCCTGAATTCCACCCATGATATAGGCAAAAATGCCATATTTATTTTTGGCTTCACGATCCGTCCCTTCTAACATGTTTGCTTCCAGTCCTACGCTGGCCCGCAAGGCAAATCCTGGGAATTTTTCATCATTGGTATTGCCAATATCAATAACACGTATTCTGGATCGGGCAGGATGGGTAATTAATGATAAAGCAGCATCAAAATTGTGAGGAATCCCTAATTCGGCAGAAAGAACGTTTCCAGTGCCACCAGGCAGAATTGCGAGAGGAACATTACTATACTGTAAACCACAGGCCACATCCATCACGGTTCCATCACCACCGTAGGCGACCACCAGATTGACCCCATCGTCAATCGCCTTTTTGGTCAATGCACAGCCGTCGCCAAATTCTTTGGTCATGACCAGATCCCATTCATAACCTGCTTTAGAAAAAGCAGAATTCAACTTCTTAACAGGTGGATTCTTTTGACCGGAAGCTGGATTGAGGATTACAAGAATCTTCTTTTTGGTATGCATCAATTTTATTCCCTGTTTATTCTTGGTAGAATAACTTAAAACAATTAAAATTCATAGCATTTCAGGTTATAAAGGGGAAATTGTATGTGCAGGATTGATATGCTCCCTCCGTCCTATTACCTGTAAGCAATTATATCGTGGTTCTCCGGCATAATTCAAATATTTGTTTAGATCGGGAATTTCTCGAATTACACGCCAGATTGATATCAGAATCCCGAAGTGTATAATTAAGTTTATTTCGCGTGTCTCAGTTTGGAGGATTATTCAATGAGATCAACTTTGCGGCTCGTCGCTCAATTGGTGCTCTGCGTCGGAATTGCTATGGGTGCTTATTTTTTGGCAACAGGCATGATGGCCAGTATTTATGATTATCAATCCCCTTTACAGGCCAATCCGCCAATTCCTGGACAATCGCTGGGTGAACCGCATGTGCGCCAGGTTGTCTTTGTTCTCATTGATGCGCTGCGTTATGATACTTCATTAAAATCAGAAGTGATGCCAAACTTAAGTAAACTACGCTCACAAGGGGCTTATGCGCGTTCGCATTCTCGAACTCCTTCTTACTCCAGCGCCGGTTATGGAGTTTTATTGACCGGTGCCTGGCCTGAATTAAGCAGTTCACCCCCTTTTAATTTAGATTATGAGGATTTTCCGCAAATCTCGCAGGACAATATCTTTTCTTCTGCCCATCGACTGGGTCTAAAAACCGGCATTTCAGCTTTTTACTGGTTTGAAAAATTGGTACCACAAACTGCTGTTGATGAGAGTTTTTATACAGCCTTGGAAGATCAAAAAGCGGATAGGGATGTAGTAACGGCTGCACTGCCCTGGATTGGAGCTGGAAAGACAAACCTGACCTTGATCCATCTCGACCAGGTTGATTATGCGGGTCATCATGAGGGTGGTCCAAGAAACCCCAATTGGGATGCAGCCGCCGGACGGGCTGATGCACTCGTAGGCGAAATCCTGGCGGTCATGGATTTAAAAAAAGATGTAATTTTGATAACGTCGGATCACGGCCAAATCGATGCCGGCGGGCATGGCGGACAGGATCCGGTCGTATTAATCGAACCCTTCATATTGGCGGGCAAAGGAATTGCCCAGGGTGATTATGGCGAAATGAACATGGTCGATATCGCTCCTACGGTCGCGGCCATTTTGGGGCTGAACGTTCCGGCCTCGGCCCAGGGAGAGGCCCAGCAGCAAATGTTTTCAGGCTGGAGCAAGACCGAATTGGATCAATTGGCCTTATCTGAGGCTACGCAACAATCAAAACTATTGCAAAGTTACAATCAAGCTTTGGGATTATCAATAGACAAAGATGAAATGGCGGTGAATATCCACAAGGGTGTTGCAGATTATGAGAAAATACTTGAAAGAGCTCGTTCTCAGCGATTGACACGTGAACGAATTCCACGGGTCGTTATTGCTCTAGCAGCTCTGGCTTTAGTCGTATTTTTGTTGACACGCTGGAAATTCCAATACCTGAAACGTTTCCTGGTGGGTGCGCTGGCATACACATTTTTGTATAATCTGATTTATTTACTGCTTGGGCCTGGTTTATATTCTTATTCAATTATTCCTTCCGAAAGCGTGTTTATAATCACCTACGGTTCATTATCTTTGGTGGTTTTTGTTTTGGTCTGGTTTCTTGTAATCAAGCGGGGAAAGGCAAATCTTAGTATCCTTGAGACTGCGGTGCAATCTGCACAATTTTCTGTCTTCACAGCCTTATTTTCAGCTTTACCAGTCATTGCGCATTGGGTCTGGAATGGTATGTTTGTTACCTGGGCAACACCTGCCCTGGGCTTGCATTTTGTGGCCTTACTTGCATTGGTTCAGGTGATATTTATTGCCATTGGGGGGCTGGTTGTAGCAGGCCTGTCCTTCCTGATGAGGAAGTCTAAAAAGCTGGTGACGGCGTGACCACTTTTATTCAACACGCAGCGGCATTCAATCCAGACTTGCCGGTAGGCTCTCTGGTAGCTTTGGAAGCAAGTTTGAATGCGGGGCAGGATTGGGTCGAAATCGATATCATTCCCTTAGCCGGTGGAGATTTTGCCCTCCTGCATCAGCCAACCTTACAAGATGGAACTGAAGGTTCGGGAAAAGTTATTGAGAAAAGTGCTGACGAAATTAGAAATTTGCGTTACTTGCAGGCTGATGGCAGCCCAAATGATTTGCACCTGGGTACGCTCAGCCAGGCTCTTGTATTATTAAAATCAGCCGGCGAAGAAATCACTTTGCAGTTGGATTTAAAACCATATGCTGCGCTCACCCCACAAGTTTTGGGCGGCTTGTACCATATGATTGCAGATCAAAGACAGCAAATTTTAATCAGTTGTGTCGCGGATTGGGCATTGCGGATCCTGCACCAATTGGATGGTTATTTGCGTTTGGGTTTTGACCCATTACTCTATCTTGACATCGTTGCGAGTGAGCCGCGAGAACAAGGTGTGCCGCCTTTACGCTGCGGGGCGTATGGCTATCTGGATGATCACCCGCTGGCAATAGAACGGTGGGGCAGCCTGAAAGATTATTTTACGATGCGTGCAGAAGCTTTATTAAGACAGGCTCCTCCTCAAAGTACCTGGTTTATCAACGCGAGTTTATTGGATGATGCCCAACAAGCCGGTTTTGATTGGATTAAATTTCTACAATCACATGGTTGCCAGGTGGATGCCTGGACTCTTGATGTGGATCGCTGGCAGGTAGCCCAGCGTTTGCAATCACAAGGGATTGACTTGATTACCAGCAATCAACCCGGGCAGCTATCTCAATTATTGAAAAATATAAAAAAAATTTAATTGACTCAATGCGTGCAAATTCAGTACGCCAACGAGGTACTATTTGTACTTAACCGATGGTGGAAAAACTTAATTTATAAGGCTGCTTGTATCTTTTCAATAAAACACTCCGCCCCTAATTTTTGAAATGATACCGCTGCTTTGAATCTTATTTTGAACTTAAAAAGAGAAAATTATGGTGTGGCAGGCAAAGTCACGAGCTCAATCAGAATCCCATTCGGATCGTGAAGCTGGATGTTGTTCTCATAGTCTTCAAATGGAAATTCATTGAGAGTCAAGCTTTTTTTGATGTCATCCAGCATTGATTGGTCATTCAGCGTAATTTCAAAGGACCGTAAACCAGCCGTATCCACAGGCAGCGGGTCTGCTCCGGCACTTTCCCAGGTGTTGACCGCAATTTGGTGGTGATAATTCTCACTTGCAAAAAAAAGGGCTTGCTCACCATATTTCTGAGTTAACTTCAGACCCAATGCATTAAAAAAACGAGCTGTATTTTTAAGCTCTGCCGCTTTGAGATGAATGTGCCCAATGCGGGTGTCTGCAGGTAAGCTGCGCCATTGTTTGTTTTTTCCTTGGACAGTCATCAATAAATTGTCCAGATCCAGTTCATCCGTACCCATTTCAAGATGGCCTTCTTCATCCAATGGCCATTCCTCTTTCGCTCGATCGCTGTAGATTTCAATACCAATCCCATCCGGACCGGTAAGATAAATCGATTCAGAGACGCCATGATCCGCCACCCCTTGTATGGACACATTATTATTAACCAGATACAAAATTAAGCGGGCCAAATCTTCACGACCCGGCAACAGCAACGCCAGATGAAAAAGACCGGTGGTGGCTTTGAGCGGAGGGGGGTTATTCACCTGGTGGAGTACAATCATGATATGGCCGTTTTCGGGGCCAAGTGCCAATGATTGCGGTTCACTGGTAAAAATCTTCAGCCCGATAGCTTCCGTAAAGAAAAAAGAAGCTCGCTCCAAATGTGAAACATTTAAATGAACTGCACTGATTTTTAAAAAGTGATTCTTTTCTGCCATGTCCGCCTCCAATTTAATGTTCATTTAGCAGAATAGCATGAGTGTGCAACCTCTGTCAATCGGAAAACCATATGGAAAATATATAATCATTTTCAAGCACCTTTGTTTCCTGGTGCTTCTGGATTTTGAATTCCATGGAGAGTCTTTGTATCCAACTGGTGTAGTGATCAAATTACCGCACAGGTGTACGCGAGTTCTGTCTGCAAATATTCTTTTCTGGTAATATTCTTATATGCGCAGCCCAAATTCCGACAAATCTTTGTTCACCCAAGACCTGGAAGGTGTCCTCGAAAGAATAACATTTCAGAATGCAGAAAACGGGTATACAGTTGCCAAAATTTTACCAAAAGGGAAAATTCAGCAAGTGACCGTCGTTGGAGCGTTAGCCGGTGTTCAGGTGGGCGAGATGTTGCTTCTGCACGGCACCTGGAGCAATCATCACCAGTATGGCCGTCAATTTGAAGTCAATTCGTATCAGGTTCAATTGCCGGCCTCCCTGGAGGGAATTCGTCGCTATTTGGGTAGCGGGTTGATCAAGGGGGTTGGACCGGTTACAGCGAAAAAAATTGTGGAAACCTTTGGGTTGAAAACACTCACAATTTTGGATGAGCACCCTGACCGCATCCAGGAGGTGCCAGGTATTGGCCGCAGTAAAACTGAAATAATCGCACAAGCATGGCAGGAACAGCAATTTGTCAAAGAGGTCATGCTTTTCCTGCAAAGCCATGGGGTTTCTGCCAGCCTGGCAATCAAGATTTTCAAACAATATGGACAGCAAGCCATTGAGGTTGTAAGAACAACTCCTTACCAATTAGCCCGTGATATTTTTGGTGTTGGTTTTAAAACAGCAGACCAAATTGCACGCAAGCTGGGGCTGGCTGCCGATTCTCCAGACCGCATACAGACAGGCTTATTATATGCTCTTGGCAATTTAAGCAATGAGGGACACTGCTTTGCAACACGGGAGCAGTTAATTAATGAAACCTTGCCTTTACTGGATCTAACAGAAGAGATATGTGCACCTCAAATTGAGCAGCTGGTTGCCCAGGAAGCGTTGATTAAGGATGAGGATGCTTATTACCTGCCGCCGTTTTATTATGCAGAGAGCGGAGTGGCTAAAAAACTGAATCGGGTCATAAATGATCCGCGTGACCGTTTGGGAGTTTTTCGGACGATCAATTGGCAGTTGGCGATGGCTGCAATGGACCAAGCCGGCAGCATTCAACTAACTGACCAGCAAAAACTGGCTGTTCAGAGTGCATTAACTCAAAAAGTGAGCGTTTTAACCGGCGGCCCAGGCACCGGTAAGAGCACGATTACCGGTACCATTATTCGCCTGTTGCAAGAACGACATTGCTCGGTTTTATTGGCAGCTCCAACGGGCCGAGCGGCCAAACGATTAAGCGAAACCACCGGTCTAACTGCTCGCACGATCCATCGCTTGTTGGAGTTTAAACCAGCCGAAGAGACTATTTTTATTCGCGACCGTCAGAATCCTTTGGATGCCGATATGATTATCATTGATGAGACCTCAATGGTCGATATTTTGCTGATGAATCATTTACTCAACGCGATTGAGAGCGGTTCGCACGTTTTATTTGTAGGTGACAAGGATCAGCTTCCATCGGTTGGACCCGGAAATGTGCTGCGAGATTTGATTGCCAGTGATAAAATCCCGGTTGTAATCCTTGACACCATTTTTCGTCAATCTGAAGATAGTTACATCATTGTCAATGCTCACAGAATTAATAATGGTCAAATGCCGGAATTTCCCAAAGAAGCCACTGATTTTTATCTCTTCCCGGAAAGTGATCCTCAAAAGGCAGCGGATTGGGTGGTGGATCTGGTAAAAGAGCGAATCCCGCAAAAATTTGGCTTTAATCCTTTGCAAGATATTCAGGTGCTAACCCCCATGCACCGTGGAGCTGCCGGGGTGATTGAATTAAATCAACGCTTGCAGGAAGCCCTTAACCCCCCCGATGCACCCAAAGCTGAAGTCCGGCATGGATCACGCGTTTTTCGGGCAGGTGACCGCGTCATGCAGATTCGTAATGATTATGAGCGCCAAATATTTAATGGTGATTTGGGCATAATTGAAAGGATAGATAGCGAAGAGCATCTTGTAACCGTCAACTTTGAAGATCGCCTGGTCCCCTGTGAAACATTACAATTGGAGGAGTTAGTTCATGCTTACGCCATCAGTATTCACAAATCGCAGGGTTCTGAATTCCCGGTAGTGGTGATGCCATTGGTTATGCAGCATTATATGATGCTGCAACGCAACCTGGTTTACACAGGTGTAACGCGTGCACGCAAGTTGGTCGTGCTGGTGGGCGATAAGAGGTCGATTGGTATGGCTGTTCGCAACAACCGCATTGCGCAACGTAATACCCGTCTTAAAGAGCGCTTACAAAAAGATACACCTGAACCATATCCCGATGGAAGACTGTTTTGATTTGAAATAGCTGAGTAACAATTAGGCATTATGGTTGGCCTTTTACAAATGACTCTTAGTGTCTGTGTTTTGCTTGGGTTATAAACAAAACCAAATCAGGTAAAAGTAGTAGTAAAATTTTATGTGCAGAAATTGACTGGCAGTAACGAAGACCTTGTTTAAGGATAGTAGTATGCGCAACCGCAATATTGGTATTTTATTTTTTACTTTGGTAGTTATGATGATGGGTTTCGGGATTATCATCCCGATTCTACCTTTTTATATCGAAAGTTTAGGCGCCAGCGGGACCGGCTTAGGGCTTCTGATGGCTATCTTCAGTGTCATGCAGTTTATCTTTGCTCCAATTTGGGGCAGCCTTTCTGATCGATATGGACGTAAACCCATTTTACTGATTGGTGTACTGGGTAATGGAGTCTCACTTTTGTTGTTCGGCCTCTCTACCAGTTTGTGGATGATGTATGTTGCCCGAGCATTGGGCGGCATCCTCTCGGCTGCCACCCTGCCGACCGCCATGGCGTATATCGCCGACACCACCGACCTTAAGGATCGGGGAGCCGGTATGGGTGTAGTCGGCGCAGCTATGGGCATGGGTATGGTGCTTGGGCCAGGCCTGGGGGGCTCATTGGCGAAGAATTCGCTCTCGACTCCTTTCTTTTTTGCAGCTGGCCTTTCGATGTTGGCCATTGTATTAATTATGATCTTTTTGCCGGAATCGCTCTCAAAAGATTTACGCCATCTGAATGCAAAACTGGAAGCGCCGAATCTGAAAGTCTTGGTGGATGCGTTAAAAGGTCCACTTGGCTTTATGTTTATTCTTGCATTCTTTGTCATGTTTGCGCTGACTAATTTTGAGGGAATTTTTGGTTTGTATGCGCAATATCGTTATGATTATGACCCTGTACAGGTGGGCTTGATCCTGACAGTGGTGGGGCTGGTCTCGACGGTTGTGCAGGGTTTGTTGACCGGGCCGGCGACCCGCTGGCTGGGTGAAGGGCTGGTGATAAAGATTTCTCTGCTGGGCAGTTCAATAGGGTTTGGCTTAATGTTGACTGCTTTCAGCCAATGGGGAGTTTATCTGACGGTAGGCTTCTTTGTGTTCATGAATGCCATGTTGCGCCCGGCGATCAACTCGATTATTTCCAAGAACTCAATTGGAGGCCAGGGAGTGGCGATGGGGTTGGCCAATTCGTTTATGAGCCTGGGCAGGATCATTGGGCCTTTGTGGGCCGGCAGTATGATAGATGTCAATGTTGTTTTGCCTTATTTATCGGGATCATTTGTATTTTTTGGGTTGTTTATTGCTGCGGCTATCTGGCTTAAGCCGGAATTTTCACGAAAAGAAAATTCAAGGGAGCATGCTGAGGCGATTTCGAGATAGTTGCATCTCACGATCTGGGGGCATACAGAGCGAGTGAACAAAGCGTGATTAATCAGCTAACTGACAAATCGGATAATGATAGCTTGTGCCGGAATTAAACCGTAGGACTGGAATTCGCACGTTTTTTAAGCGATTATTGAATTCAGACCTGTTAAATGGGCCTGGCCGGAATGGTTATTTAACGTGTAACGCATAAAAATCCAACTGCATGAGGGCCAATATGGGCTCCAACCACTGGCGTGACGGACTGAAAATGGGGTTGGTTTCCCGGCGGGATGATATCTGCCACCCTTTCATACAGTTTTTTGGCTTCTTCGAGTGCGTCGGTGTGCAATACCGAAAGATGTTCTAAGGGACCGAGGTTTGTCGCTAATTGTATTAACCTTAAAATTGCCCTGGATCGGGTGGGCACTTTTTCTGATGTGGGTTGACTGGCATGCATTTTTAAAATGGGTTTGATATGCAGCAAAGAACTGATTCCCAGCATGGTCATGCTCATGCGCCCGCTACGCTGCAGAAACTTCAAGGTATCCAGAGCTGCGAAAATGTAAGTGCGCCTGCCAAGATTACTTACAATTTGCTGGATTTCTGAAATACTTGCCCCTTGTTCAGCTGCGGTGGCGGCAGCCATTACCTGCAGACCGGCTCCTAAACCAAGTTGACCTGAATCATGTAAAGTCACAGGCACCCTGGCCTTATCCGCTCCTTTCTGTGCTGAAAGTATTGTGCCACTCAAACTGCCAGCCACATGAATGGCAAAAACTTGATCCCCCGCATTTGTGGCAACCTCTTCATACGAACTTGCAAATATTTGCGGGCCAGGCGTAGCAGTTTGTGGGTGATGAGAGAACTGGTCAAGTCCTTTGTAAAATTGATTATGGGTCATTTCAATTCCATCCAGGTAACTTTGATTACCGATATTAATATACAATGGAATAACTTTTATTTGATGTGCCGAAACAAAGACCTGGGGTACGTCACAAGCGCTATCAGTTACAATCCGAATGGCCATAACCCTCCTGAAATAAAGCTGCTGTTGAGGTAGTAACCCATAAAGAATGATTTTGTTACGGGATAGAATCTTAGCCGGCAATACATTGATCTCGACAACCAACATGGCGACAATTGGTGAGGAAAATTTGCCGGCATTTGCCTGGAATAAATGATTATGGATTATCAGGATAATGGTTAATTACGCAAAAATCAAATTTAGAGCTGATAAATTAAGGCAAAGAAAGTTGCTAAAATGATAAAAAATACATTCGACATACTGGTACTGAATGCCCGTCCGGCTTCCGGAAAGAGTGAAATAATTGATTACCTCAAGCGCTGTGATTTTCAGGAACGTTTGAGGAGGTTTCACATCGGTGATTTTGTTGAAATTGATGATTTCCCGATGTTGTGGACCTGGTTTGAAGAGGATGAACTTTTGGAAAAAATGGGCCAAGAGCGTCTGCATTCAGATTCAGATGGGTATTTTAAGTATCCTTATCTGTGGAACCTATTAATTGAACGCATGTCTTTTGAATACCAGAAGTGGGTGGAACGTGACCCGCATTATCTTGCGGAGAGAACAGTTATCTTTGAATTTTCACGGGGGTCGCAACATGGTGGTTATGCCAGCGCATACCAACACTTAAGCCCGGCGGTAGTTGAAAGAATGGCCATTTTATATTTGAACGTTTCGTTTGAAGAATCTTTTCGCAAAAATCGTAAACGATATAATCCTTTAAAACCCGATAGCATACTTGAACATGGGCTTGCAGATGAAAAGATGGTGCGTCTGTACCATGAGGATGATTTTCAGGAGTTAACAAAAAATCACAAAGAATTTTTGGAAATTCATGGGCAGCAGGTGCCCTATGTTGTTTTCGAAAATGAGGATGATGTGACCACCACCAGAGGCGATGCGTTGGGAGAGCGCCTGGAGCAATCATTGGATTTGCTGTGGCAGCATTGGATAAAATTGAAAGATAGAAATTAACTAAGCAGTCTCTCTAAAAACGACGCCATTACGAAACAAGCCACCTTTCATAAGCATTCAACTTGAAGAGAATTGGCGCGCCACCAAAAAATAAGAACAGTGGCGCGCAATGACCCGGCTGTATAGCCAAAAAATTATATGTGATGAGGTGGGGGTTATATTTTACACAATCAGACTGGTAAAAATACCAAATAAATAACCGGCCAACGTGCTGAACACGGCTACCAGGCTAACATAGATAACAGTTTTCTTCTTGCCCATGATGCCGTTCAGCACCAGAATGGATTGCAGTGATAATTCCGGATCGGCCAGTAAGTAGGCCAGCAATGGCCCGCGCGCCATCCCCAAATCCAGGAACATTTTGGCAATCGGCACCTCAACCAGTGTTGGGAAGTACATAAAGACTCCGAAAATCACTCCTACCAGATTGGCAAATATTGTATTTTGTCCAGCGATCGTTTGTACCCAGTTGGGAGGAATGACTTCACGAATTACGCCGGCAGCGAAAACACCGACCAGGAGCAACGGGAAGATCTGTTTGACAAATTTCCAGGTTTCCCAAATCCATTCGCCTAGTTCCTCTTTCGAATAATTCCTGGCAGCCACAATCCAAATGGCAACCAAAAGCAGCAATTCAGCAAGGAAGCGGCCATTCAACGCCAGTGTCGCCGAACCGGCGATTGTGTGTGGACTGGCGAGTAAAATCGTGAAGAAAACCAAGACAATTGCCACATATGTCCAGAACGAGAAACCATTTTGTATACGATTGAAACCTTTCCAGGCGGATATTCCAATTAAAAAAAGCATGATAATTAATAGCATTCCCTGCCAGGACAGAGAATAACCTGCCAAAAAGGCCAATATATTGGCTGCAAAAGAAATCGGGAGCTCAAATGTAACCAGATCATTTGTGAATAAGCCTATTTGCAACGTGCCAGCGATCAGCATGGCAAACAATAATAGAAATAATGCCGTGGCGGCTGGTTTCATCTTGGATTTCTGTTCAAAAGGTGAGTTCTTGGAAGAGATTGTTGTTGTTTCTTGCTCTTCTTTGCGAAAGACCCAGGCCATAATTAAACCAATTGTGATTCCAAAAAATATCGATAGGAATAAGCGCCAGAAAGCTATATCAAAACCAATGGCTGCGCCGGTATATGTAATCGCCAAAATATTGATTGCCGGTCCGACGAAAAGGAAAGTGACAGCTGGCCCCAGCCCTGCTCCGCGTTTCCAAATGCCGGCAAATAAAGGCAAAATGGTGCATGAACATACCGCCAGCACGAAGCCCCCGATTGCTGCCGCCGGATAGCTAATCCACTTTGGGCTGCGCGGGCCAAGATAGTGGGTGATCGTCTCTTTCGGGATCATGGCGCTCATAAAGCCGGCAATAATAAATGCGGGAATTAAACAAAGCAGAACATGAGCGGCGAGATAATCAAATAAACTGGTAAAACCCGCCATAAACAAACCGCTGGCATAAGGAAGAATATTATCCATCGTGAAGAGTCTCCGGATTCGAATTGATTCAAGATTTTATTGTTGAATTGTTACAGTGTTAATTTCGTAAGGCTGCTAAAATTCAGCCTTGGAGAAGCCAATTCTCTATTTCACTTATTGCAGGAATCCGCCCGGACACCAGCACTTCTTCATTCATCACCAGGGCAGGGGTGGACAGAATGGGATATTCCATTATTTGATCATATTGTGTTACTTTGATAATTTCGGCGTCCAATTTGTGGTTTTCAACTACTTTTTGTGTGAGAGCTTCCAGCCGTTTGCAGTTGGCACAGCCGCTCCCTAGAATTTTCAGTATCATCATTCTTCTGCTCCTAAAGGTAAATTTTGAGTGATAGCAATCTGTGGAAATGGCGGATTGCACTTTGGACATGAACAACTTACCTTTTGCAATAAACCATCCTCAAGCGAGGGTGTGATGAATGCACTCAATGTATTGAGCAAATTGATCACGTGCGGCTGTTGCAATGTATAGTAAACATTCCAACCATCTCGCCGGTCACTGATGATGCCACCGGAGCGTAAAACAGCCAATTGCTGCGAGAGATAAGGTTGGGGATAGCCCAGGAAAGCTTCGAGATGGCAGACACAAGCTTCACCTTCTGACAGAATTTGCAAGATGGCGATTCGCACTGGATGAGCAAGCAATTTAAGAAAATCGGCTTGAGCTGTTTGCGCTTTGAGTGCGGCTTTTAATTTCTTCATAACCACGAGATACCTTTCAAAAATATTGATTCACAGATCATATGCAGAGCACTGCATGTATTTATAGATCTTTTCCATCTGATTATCCAGTGTAATTTGTCATGCAATTCGTATGCATAATTATGCATATAATCATTAGGATTTTTGAAGTTCCATGCTTAATTCGAATTTGACTTCCCAAACTGGTCGGAGGTATCTATTATTAATCCAAATATTTATTGGTTTTGGGAAAATCGGGAAGGCTGGATAAAAAACCAAAATTGGGGGTGATCAACCATAGTTTTTCGCTAAACAGTCAACAGGGGGGAGTGCCGCGCTAATAAAGTACAATTGAAGCATCAATTGTTGGAGATAAGCGTATGATGGGTAGAGGTTGGTTTAATACAATACATTCGACTGGTGAACGCCCTAAAGTGACCAGGGCTTTAATAAAACGCATTTTGGATTATGCCAAACCATACCGGCCACAGTTAATTGTGATGCTGATATTGATTCTTATTTCAACCGGTCTTGGACTGGTAACTCCGCTGATCCTAAGAGATTTAATTGATCGGACCCTGCCGACAAAAGATCTTAAGCGGCTCTTGCTGCTGACAATCAGCTTGATTTTAATCCCCGTATTAACAGGAGGTTTGAGCGTATTTCAGCGCAGATTGAATGCCAATATCGGCGAAGGGGTCATCTATGACTTGCGGGTGGCTTTATTCAGTCGTTTACAGCGCATGAGTCTCAATTTTTTCAAGCACACCAAAGTGGGCGAATTGATGTCTCGCCTGAATAATGATGTGGTGGGTGCCCAGACAGCGATCAGCAGCACAATTACCACCACCATTACCAATGTTATTCGGGCTGCTGCAATTCTGGTGGTTATGTTTTCAATGGAATGGCGCTTGACCCTGGCAAGCATTCTGATATTGCCATTGTTGATATTGGTGACCAAACGCCTTGCTAACCAACTGCGGGATATTGCCCGTGAGGCAATGGAGCATAATGCCCGTATGAACGCTATGATGAATGAAACGCTGAACATTGGTGGTGCTATCCTGGTTAAATTATTTGGTCGTACGCAGGTCGAAGTGGACCGGTTCGAGCAGAGAGCCGCCAAAGTACGTGATATTGGAATACGCCGTGCGGTTGTGAGTGTCTCATTTTTTGTGATATTAGGATTGGTCGGAGCTCTCGGAACAGCGTTTATCTATGGGTTGGGGGGTTACCTGGTAATTAAGGATGCTTTTACGATTGGGACAATTGTTGCGTTTGGCACCTATCTCACCTCTCTCTATTCCTCTTTGGAAGGACTGGCCAACGCGCCGGTAGAATTCGCAACCTCCATGGTCAGTTTTGAGCGGGTCTTTGAGGTCATTGACCTGCCGCAAGATGTCCCTGAAAAAATTGATGCATTGGAATTGAAAGATAGCCGTGGCAAGCTCAGTTTTGAGCATGTCTCATTCAAGTACGATGATGAAGAGGGCGGGCTGAGCGAAGTACGCCGTTTTGGACGAATGGATTCTGTTAGGGCAACACTTTCTTCGCATGAAACAGAGAAACCGGAAATTGAGGAGCTGCCTGCTGATGGCGCTTCACAGGCACGCAGCGTGGCGTTGGAAGATATCACTTTCCAGGTTAACCCGGGTGAATTAATCGCCCTGGTGGGTCCTTCCGGGGCGGGTAAAACGACATTAACCTATCTAATACCACGCTTATATGACCCTGATTCCGGTCGTGTAACCATTGATGGGATTGATATTCGTGAGCTAACGCTCGAATCACTCAGCAACCAGATCGGGATGGTGACACAGGAGACTTACTTATTTCATGACACGATCCGCACCAATCTGTCATACGCACGCCTGGATGCCAGTCAGGAAGAATTGGAGCAAGCTGCCAAGGCGGCCAATATCCATCACTTTATCAGTGGGCTGCCAAACGGCTACGATACGATTGTAGGGGAACGCGGCTATCGTTTGAGTGGTGGTGAAAAACAACGAATTGCACTGGCAAGGGTAATTCTAAAGGATCCACGCATTCTGGTTTTGGATGAAGCCACCAGTCACCTGGATAGTGAATCAGAAGCGCTTATTCAAGATGCGCTTAAAAAGGTCATGGCTGGCAGAACCAGCATTGTGATCGCGCACCGCTTGAGTACCATTTTAGCGGCTGATCAAATCCTGGTAATTGACCGCGGACGCATTATTGAATCCGGCACCCACGCTGAGCTGATCGCAAAAGAAGGTCTGTATGCCAATTTATACCATACACAGTTCTCGCAATCTGAGAAATAATCGGATATTTATCACGAATATTGCGAATAGGCAAATGGCACGAATTTTCTTAAATTCGTTCATTTGTGCTATTCGCGATTAATTACCTGGGCGGTTAGCTAACTTATTGACTTCATACCGTAGCGGATTAAAGCAGTATCGAGGATCAAGTTAACCAGTTGGGTATGATCCAGTCCGTCGGCTGCAGCTTCGATAACTATATCGGAGATACCAATTGAAAGACCCGGCAGAGGGTTGATTTCAAGAATGTAAGGCTTGAAATCATCATTGGCATCCAGGCGAAAATCCACGCGGGAGACATCCAGTGCGCCGGTTACCCGGAAAGCAGCCGCCGCCAACCAGTTAAGTTCATCGATCATATCGTCATCCAACGGCGCCGGGCAAAGATAGGTCAGCTTATCGGCTAGGTCAACTTTAAGCCGATTGGAATAGACCACGTCAGAATCCTGGAACGGTGAGAGGTCAACTTCCATCGGTGGAAAGAAGCGCAAACCAGCTTGCATACGGGGCAATTCGGGGTCATGAGGTACGCGGCGAGCCACCGGCCCCAACAGGTTGCCGACCATTCCCACCGTCACCTCACGGCCTTCGATGTAACGTTCTACCAGGGCGGGTTGTTTGTATCGTTGAAATATATGCTCGATCTGTGTTCGCATTTCAATTTCGTTGTGGACAATCGATTTGGAACTGACGCCCATACCGGTGCCTTCGCGGCTTGGTTTTACAAATAAAGGAAAGGTCATATCGTCTTGCAAGGGCTCATTGACTCGTTCAAAGGTCTGAAAATTGGGCGTGGGTAATTCATGCCAATGCAAAATACGTTTGGTCATCGATTTATCCAGAGCCAATGCCAGAGATAGCACCTTGGAACCGGTATATGGGATTTGCATCATCTCGAGAATGGCAGGCACCTGCGCCTCGCGACCATCCCCGAAGTGGCCTTCACAGATATTAAAACAAATATCCGGCCGATAGCGCTGCAATGAGTTGATTAAGCTGATATCACCTTCCAAAAACTCACTATCATGTCCGCCGGCTTTAATGGCATCGACTAACGATTGAATTGTCTTGGAGGAGTCAAGGTCTGCCCATTGATCAACAGCCAGATCGTCGGATTGCGGGGCGTTCTCCTTTGCATTAGCAAGAAGTGCTACTTTTAACTTTTTCATCCTTACCTTTCATAATTATTCAATAGAAATAATTTCAACCTCGAAGCTGCCATCCGGAGCGTGGACGGTTACCCGATCACCACACGTCTTGCCGCTAATTGCTTTCCCTATTGGGGATTGGACGGAGACCTTGCCCTCCATCGGGTTTGCTTCGGCTGGATTTACCAGGCGGTATTCTTCAGCAGTATTGTCTTCGAATTTCAACTTAACAAATGCCCCTAATTCGGCTTTGTCGAAGGTATGGGTATCTTTCAAGATTTCAGCGGAAGCCAGTAAAGTGCTTAACTCTTGAATACGTCCTTCGACGAATGCCTGTTCCATTCGCACTGTTTCGAGTTCCGGGTTATCTTCAAAATCTTTCCCTTCTGAGGCTTCTTTTAATTTTTTTGCTACTTCAGGTCGCGAGTTTTCGATCAGATCATCAAGCTCATTTTTTAACTTTTCATATCCTTCAGGTGTTAAGCGGGTAGTCATTTATTTCCTCCTTGGGCACAAACGCTCAACAAAGTCTAAAAGTGATAAACAGTTGAATCTGGTAAAAAAGATCAATTTTTATTTATGCTTAATGTATCATTTTTTTCCAAATACACAAGCGATTCGACCTATATATCTAATCCCTTGATGGTATGCTAAAGGACGATTTTCTTTAAAGCAGTCACCGGAGACCAGAAATGTCAGCCAGCACCAATCACATGCCCACTTCCTCTCTTATCCTCTTGAAAGCGGTTGAAGTAATAACCGATACCAGGTTCAGTGATAATATAGGCGGGTTTCTTTTGATCCGGTTCAATTTTTATTCGCAGGCGCTTAATCAGACCGCGTACCAGTTCCTGGCTGCCTTCTCCGGTATAGCCCCAAACATGCTCGACGATATTGGCAGTGGGGATGATCTGACCGGCATGTGTCATGAGCGTGTAGAGCAGACGAAATTCAAGTTGTGTCAGGTGAATAGGGTCCTGCCCGGGAAAATGGGCAGTTCGCAATGCCGGGTCGAGCTGCAAATCGGATTGAGTCAGGGTTGGCAAACTGAAAAAAGGTACGCCGGCTGTGCGACGTAAGAGCGCTTTGATTTCGGCAAGCAGGATGCGATTGCTGTAAGGTCGTTGTATGACCAAATCGGCACCGGCTTCCAACCAGGAGATATGAACTTCTTCATTCTCTTTTTCGGTGATAGCAATAATATTGGAAAGTGTTTGCGCCCGTAACATTGAGATCTGCTGAGCAGCCTCGTTATGAATGGGCGGCAAAACGATCAGAATGAGTTCGGAAGGGTTTTCCGGCCATTGAGAAATGGCCTGATCCAGGTTGCGTATGGATCGAACAGTGAAACCCACCTGCTGCAAAATTACTGTAAGTACAGCAGCTTCTTCCGTATAAGGGCAAAAAAGCAGCGCCTGCATGCGACCTCCAAAACCAAAGGCGTCCCAATTTTGAATAATTATGCATCAAGTATCAAATATTATACAAGTACCACTTATTTTACATGGATTCCATATATTTTGTTGACTGGTTTTATACATTTCTATCTTAAAATACTTACCATATTGTTATGAGTAAGGAGTAGGAGTTTTAAAAATGTTGTATGCAATATGTCCAGCTTGTGGCGAGGATGTTCGCTTCAGGGAACAACCACAAGTGGGACAAAATATGGTTTGCCCTCGTTGTAAAGAGCTTCTGGCTGTCGTCACTCTTGATCCAATTATCCTGGAATTGTATAAGATCACGGTTAACAATGGATGGATGAATGAAGATAAGCAGGAGGGAGCAAAGCGGCATGATCGTAAGGTTAAAAACCGGCATGGAGAAAATGACGATTTCGATGAACGTGAAAATGACTTGAAAAAAGCACTTAAAAAATCGAAGTCTCGCAGCCGAATGGATTGGTAAATTGCTGGAGGAAACCATAATCTAAGTTTGAAAAATTTGTAAATGCATGTGCTGTGGTCTCAGATCACAGCATTTTTCTTAATAACACTTAGTGATTATTTCGGACAAATTCTCGTTTTTCAACAAAATTTCCACTATACTGGATGGGTATGGAAATTTTACCCTCGTTAACATTTACTGTTGGTTTTATTACCCAGGCAGATAAAGTATTGCTTTTATTGCGCAAAAAAAGCCCCAACAAAGGCAAGTGGAATGGCGTTGGCGGCCATATTGAGCCGGGAGAAAGCCCTTATCGGTGTATGCAGCGTGAAATAATGGAAGAAACGAGTTTCTATGTGGATAATCTCCATTTTGGCGGCATACTGACCTGGACGGGTTTTGAGATCGAGTGCGGTGGATTGTATATTTTCACGTCTAAGGTGAATTCACAATCCTTAATTGCCTGCCAGGAGGGTGAGTTGGCCTGGCATCCGCTGCAATTTGCTTTTTCCGATCCGGCTGTGGTCGATAATATCCATTACTTCCTTCCGCCGGTGATGTCTGGAAAAGCAGCGGCACATTACCATTTTGATTATCTTAATGGATCCATTGTGAAATACGAAAACAATCCTTTGCCGGATGAAGTTGACATCCATGCGCCTTATTGGGGAGGAAGAAGCAAATGACAGTTTTGTTTGAAGAACGCGGCTATCAAATTGATTCTGATCGGGACCGTCTGAATATTTCCCTTATTCATCATTTCCTATCAACAGAATCTTACTGGGCAAAAGGCCGTTCAAGAGAAACGGTTGAGCGATCGGTTGAGAACTCATTTTGTTTGGGAGTCTATGATCCTCAAGGACAACAAATAGGTTTTGCACGCGTGATCACTGATTGGATTACGTTTGCCTGGTTATGTGATCTTTTCATTGTGAGGGAGTCGCGTGAGCAGGGATGGGCTAAAAAGCTGGTCACAACCATTTTGGCGGTAAAAGAATTGGACAATTTAAAGCGTATGATGTTAGAAAGCCGTGATGCTCAGGGTTTGTACCAAACCTATGGCGGCTTCCAACCTGTTTCACACCTGGAGTCATTGTTGGAGCGTAGAGGTTCGACGATCTAAGCAAGTTAGGGCAATGGCCTGGAAGGACTTTTCGAATGGCGCACTTATTATATGGGCACGTAATTGCAGATGGTTTGCGAATTAATTATTACCGTACCGGGGGGGAAAAACCGGCGGTAGTTCTGGTGCACAGTTTGGGTGAGTACGGTTTGGGGTGGGGGCGCTTTCCGGTATTTATTGAGCCAGGTTACGATGTTACCGCAATAGATTTACGCGGCCATGGTATGTCTGCAAAACCCGAGCAGGGTTATACACTGGAAAATTTATCTGCTGACATTTTTTGGACCATTAGAACGCTAAATTTGATCAAGCCGGTGGTGATTGGGCATTCGCTGGGGGCTGCAGTTACGGCTGCCTTTGCTCGCACACATCCCGCTTTAATTAGTGGAATTGTGTTGATTGACCCACCCTGGCGAATGGAACAATCCTCCTTAGAGGAAAAAATCCTGGCTGCACAATTTTACCTGGATCGGATACGATCTCTAAAAGCCAAATCCCTGGAAGAACTGATGGAAGCCGGACGACAGGAACACCCTAATTGGGAAGAAAGTGAATACATGCAATGGGCGAAAGGCATACAACTCGTCAGCGAGAATACCGTTGAGTGGTTCACTACTGAAAAAAGACCCTGGCAGGAAATTGCAGCGGGGTTAACGGTTCCGGGGTTACTGTTGTCCGGGGAACCTGAGCTGGGTGCGATTGTAACACCACAAGTTGCCACAGCCGTAGCAGGAATGTGGAAGAAGGGTGAAATCCACCATTTTCCCGGAGCAGGTCATTTTATTCATCGCGACCAATATTTTAAATTCCGGGATGTAGTCAGGCGTTTTCTGCGTTATGTCTATTAAATCCCTTCCGATGTAAAGGTAAAAGCGAGCTTGTTTGACTGCCTCAAGCTACCCGGTTGTGCTAGTGTTGTTGTCAATTGAGAAAAAATAATAAAGGCCGGTCTGTGGTTGAAATACTCGCCGCTTCGAATGCTCCATTTAACCCTTTGTATATTGTTGAAACCTGCACTTCAAAGAGAAAAAAAGCACTGGCTATCAACCAGTGCTTTATAAGGGTAACTTCTTTTACTTTTTTGCCCCATCCCTAATCCATTCAAAGACACGAGCAAGTTCATCTGCTGTAAACTGACCAGGGTGGCCGTTTCCCGGAGCGGCCACAGAAAGTAACAAGCTTGCTTGCGGATCACCAGGAATAAGCACCATACCCGTGTCACCGCCAGCCAATAACTGCTCATAACTTTTAACGGACAGGCCTCCGTTTTTCCCATGACAAAGACTGCACTCTTTTTGAAAGATTGCATCGATACCGCTGCTCCAGGTATTGGCAAGGGCCGGATCCATTGTTGGAAGCGGTGTGGCTGTTGGAAAAGGTGTCGGCGTTCTGGGTACATATATTTCCACCTCTGCATGGACTGGTTGAATGGTGGTTATGGCCGTATCTTCGAATGTAATGAAGTAAATTACGGCTGCAACCAGAGCTATGGAAGCCACAATCGAAAACGGCATGTAAATACTCATGCGTTTCTTATAGAGCTTGGCGTCAATTTCTTCCCAGGTATTGCCTTGCTCCATTTTTTCCAATTCTTCAGCATGTTCCTCTTCCATTTGCTTTCTGGTTAAAGTGCCACAAATCATCGCCCAGTTCCAGTGTTTAATATGGACATTATAGAAGTGCCAAAGAAGAATTGCCAGAACCGCAAGTACAGCTTCCAATCCGTGGGCAGCTTTAGCTGCCGGGATCACAACACCGGGCAAGATACGTGTCGTAGCTATCGGGTTCCAGAGCATAAAACCTGTGAGGCCCATGGCGATAAATCCCCAAACCATCGCGAGATATTCCAATTTCTCGGTAAAGTTGTAACGCGGCATCTTGGGGGCTTCCTTACGGAAACCGAGATTGTGCAGGAAAAATTGGAGGGCATCTGTGGCATCTTTGAGAGTTGGAATCATCGAAGCTTCTTTACGCTGCACATAGAGAATGTAACCAAGATGGATGACATGATAAGCGCCTTCGAGTGCAAAGATGGTAGCGGCTACACGGTGAATGATTCGAACAGTAGTGATGCCTCCTAATGCACTTACCAGCCAAAGTGAGATATCACTCAGCGCGTACTTTTGAATCAAACCGGTTAATGCCAGAGTGGAAAATGAGAGAATGAGAATGAGATGTTCAATTCGGCGGGCAACACCAAAACGCATATATTTTTTCTGTTCTTCCGTCATGGCATTTACTCCTGTTCGCTTTCGTCGTGGTCAACATTTTCCAATACCGGTTTTTGCCGTGAGGTGCGAACCCGGCGGAAAATGTCGCTAAGAATAAAAATGGCCATTCCACCCAAAACAGTTGGGATGAGTATTTTGTAAAAGAGGTCGACATAATAAACCAGCGGGAACCTGTCTTTATCCGGCATATAATGACTTAACCAGGAGGAAGGAAAATTAGCGGAAGCATCCGGATGGCATTTTTGGCAGGCCATCAACATGTTTTCTTTAATTGCCAGCCCTCGTTCAGGATCATTGACGCTGAGAATATCATGGATTCCATGACAATCGTAGCAAACCGCTGTGTTGGTTTTTTGGCCAGGTTCAGTTTTTTCAAACAAGGTAACCGTGGTGCCATGAAAATCGGAGACATACGACGAGAGCACATTGGTTGAAAGACCATACTTTGCCATTTTTTCTTTATCTGTATGACAATCGGCACAGAGATAAATTGAGCTATTGCGAAATTCGGCGGTGGTAGGATCGCTTATGGAATGGACACCGTGACAATCGATACAACCCGGAACATCTTCATTGTTCTCTTCAATCAAGGCTTTGCCGTGCACACTTTGGGCATATTGTTCATAAATGCCGTTGTGGCATTGACCGCATACTTGTGCAAATTCAGCCTTGTTAACCTCGTCCACAAATGGCTGCGTATGGGGGTCATGGCAATCGGCGCAAGATGGGGCGTAAGGATTTCCTTCCCCTAGTAAACGGCCGTGAATGCTATCCTCGGTGGCATTGACTTGCTCAGCATGGCAGGCTGCACAGACACCGATAAAGCCGATGCGATAGTCGTGAAGATTGGTGGCTACGACTTCCGGATGGGGAAAACCGGTGATATCGCTATGGCAGGTAACGCATGTGACACCGTTGCGGCCATGAACTGAATTTCCAAATAGAGGAATATCCACCCGTAAGAAAAGAGGTTCCCCGCTCGGAAGCAAAATGGGTTCATTGGCTTGTGCGTGGCATGCCAGGCACTCCGCATTGGAAGGTCCGCCTAGCTGGGCAGGAGTGACGGCATATACCGGGATTGAATTAACGAACAAAAGAATCAGTGCGGTCAGCATGAACGCCAAGAGCAGTGATCCTGTCTTAATAAATTTGGCGAGTGAGAAAGATCTCGACATTCGCATTGTTCTCCTTAGCCTGAAATATAATAAATTCTCATTGAAGTACAAAGAAGGGAAATGTGACCCTAATCCTCTGATTACAAACGTTTATTATACATTAAAATTATATGAGACAATTTTAGATTTGTAAGAAAACTTACCTGATAAATATCTTAATTATCCGAATAGTGGATGTATAACCGAAAAAGCGAATATTTCAATGAACACATAGATCGTATTTCAGACCAACCAATATTAACCGGTTTCAGAGCTGTCATCCGGATAGCCAGAGCATTCATAATTAGACCGCGAAACAGCGGCAAGGCAAAATGACTCCTTCAGGGAAATTTAGAAGATTTCATCTCGAGTTAATATCCTTTTATTGATAATCTTATCATTGGCTTAAACGAAAAGGCTGCCTTATTAGCAGCCTTCGTCCCTTCTGCTATTTTTTTGCGCCTTTGTTGATCCAGGCTTTCAACAATTCCAGTTCCTGTGGGCTGAACTGACCAAAATGCGGCTGGCTACCGCTTTGTGTTTGAATAATTGGGCTGGCGGCTGCATCTCCAGGAATGACTATGGCGCCTTTTTGATCACCTCGCATGATGGAATCATAGGAAGACAGATTAATCCCAAGGATGGCGCCATCGCCATGACAAACCAGGCATTGGGTGAAAATGGAGGCGATATCTGCATAACTTTGGACTTCTTGAGCTGAGCCCGGCAAGGCAGCAGGTGCAACAGGAGTGGGCTTGATCGCTGATAAGATTTGGCGCAGGCGTGGAGCATCCAAGCCGGCGAATTCCCATTTTTGGCCATGGCAACCGGAATTGCTACAAAATGATGTATCACTGACCCCACCGGGATCTTCAACCGTATGGCATAAAGCGCAGGAAGGATCAAAAACATCACGATGCAATCCAATCCAGTTCGAGTTAGCGTGGGAATCCGGTTCAACCCCGCTGCTTACCTCTATTTGGGTTACAAAATCCTGAGCTCCTGATATAACCGGTATGGAGTGACAGATGTTGCATTCCAGGCGGATGGTATCATTTTGTGTTGTCAGGTGTTTGCCATCATGGCAACGGAAACAGCCGGGAGAATCAAGGTGCTGGCTGTTATCCGGGTGGGTCGTCCAATCCATTTTTTGGTCCATAAAAACTGCATTTTGGTAATAAGCCCATAGACTGGCAGCTGCCGCTTCAATTTGAGGTTGGTAATCCAGGTATTCTTGAGGAAAATTTTTCTGATAGTTGTTTAGAATGTGATATATGCCCTCTCTGGCTGAGTCCATGCTCTTATATTGACCGCGTAAAACAGTACCTGCCTGGTTGCGGATATAAGGGATGGAAGCAGATATCTCACCGCGCGCCAGCATGCTGTTTATGGCATCCGTTGGGTTTTCAATGCCATGTGCAATGCGGTTATGGCAGGTCATACAATCCATTTTTATTAACTCATTTTCATTTAGAAGGCCGCGATCAAAATCTGCTTCGATATCCACATATTCTGTAAGACTACCGTCTAAATTTTCTACGCGTACATAGGGAATTTCCTGCTGTTCTTGATCCGTGGCCAGGAAATAAACCGGGTTTTCAATGTGCCAATGAATTCCGAACCCCAAACCTTCCCTTTGCGAGCCCCCACCGGTTTTTAGAATTAGGTAAGTAGAGGAAGGGGTGTTGTTTTCATCCTGGGCGAATTGTTTCTTTTCGACCAGTTTGTCACTGGAAAAAGTTTGCGGGTAATGGCAGGTCTCGCAGACATCACGCGCCGGGCGCATGTTTTTAGCAAAAATCGGCAGGTGGTATGAGTTGGTAATGGTAGCTGAGCCAGTTTGATAGGAATATTGTATTTTTCTAACGATCTGTGTAGCAAGATCGGTGCGACCCAGGTGACAATCTTCACAGGTTACGCGCGCGTGATCGGAAAATTGGTGAGTGACATATTGAGGCGGCATGGTGTGGCAGGTTGTTCCACAAAACCCGGTTGTATTGGTATATTCCCAGGTTTTAGTGCCGACAACCATAACGGCCAACATTAAAAATATAATAATTGCATAAGGAAGAATGCGCGTGAGGGTTGAAGCATCGGCAGGAGGCGCAAAAATGCCTTTTATCCATTTTCCAAACCTTTTCATGGGGTCACTCCAGACATGTAATGATTATTTCAGGGGAAAAAGAAAAGAAGAAAGCCCCACACTATTTGGCGGGGCTTTCCATACTCAAAATTTACTGGGGGCGCACCATACCGGTAGTTGAACCGCCCACATCTTCAATTGCGTCGAATAAGATTTGCATAATGTAAGTACCATTGTGTGCAAAGGCACCGGGGTCTTTCTGGACATACTGGTAATTATAGGCTGCCTTTAGCAAACGCGGAGTCCAGGTAGCATATCCGCTTTCACCTTCATCGAGCATGCCATTGGCATTGGCATCGGCGAAGTAATATGGATACGCGTTGGCATCGTATACAAGCGGATTGCCACCGGCGGCGGCTTTCTCTTGCAATGCCAGATACAGTTTTTCTGCCATGGTTTCGATTTCTCCTGCAATACCTTCCTTGACATCACCATCTCCATCGTAATCTTCCAATGAGGACAAGCGAATGGTTTTCGGGTCCATTGTGGAGTGACAACCACTGCAGGCTGCAACTTGGACTTCCAGTGCGTGTTGATCGTGACAATCTATGCATGTTGAGAAACCGTTTACGTGTATAAATTGACCGACATAGGTCTTTCCTTCATATTCGTAAACACCTTTGGCCTCAGTGCCGAAGAGCGTGGCACCTGCCGCAAAGTAGTGCACATTCAGGAAACGGAGCGTTTCACTGATTTGATCATCCGGGGTAGTACCAATGACACGATTGACACTGACAGTTGACTCGCGACCCTGGTGGCAACTCAGACAAAGATTTGCATTCGGGCTATCAGGGAATCCAAGTTTAGCTCCGTTGGGGAAGGTAACTGTTTCAACCTGGTACAAGGCGGGGAATGCTGCAGTGTTATGGCAAGTTTCGCAGTACAGGCCGCTGGTGGGTTCCATTGCGATGTTGGTACCATTGTGGAGAAATTGGGGTAACCCATCGGCACTGTGACATTTGGCACAAGTGCCTGGGACTTCACCATCAGCATCCCAATGGCGCCAGGGTTCAGCATTACTGGCAAAGTGGCCGGCATCATTGCGGGCAGCTTTACTCAGGTCGACCGGGGTGGCTAATTTTTCATTCAGGCTGCTGATTGAATCATGCAATAATTGAATGAGATATTTGCCGCCATGGGCATAGCCACCTGGATCTTTGGTAACGGTCTGCAAGTTGTAAGCAGCCTTCAATAAGCGCGGGGTCCAGGAAACATATTTTCCTTCACCTTCGTCGATCGTTCCATTTGCATTTGCATCAGCAAAGAAGTAGGGATAGGTAGCTGAATCATAGACAATTGGGGAGCCAGCGACATCAGCCGCATAAGCCTGCATTGCCGTAAGAGTCATGGCTTTTAAGCCTTCCAACTCGTCATAAATGCCTTCAGAGATATTACCATCGCCATCGTAATCAACAGCGGATGAAGGTTCGCGTACATTATGTAAGTCTGCTACCGTTTCAGTACCATGGCATTTTTTACAAGTATCTATCTTGATTTCCGTTGAATGTGGATTATGGCAATCAGTACAGGTTTGAATTCCGGGAACGTGTTCGAAGAGAGTATCGTACGTCATCCCCTCATACTCATAGCCACCTTTTACTTCAGTGCCATAGCGGCTGACGGCTGCGGCGAAGTAATGAATATTGATAAAGCCCAGATCGGCGGAGACGGTATCATCGTCAGCAACACTTGCTTTTGTAATGGCTTCGTCAACCTGAACTTTGGAGGCAAGCCCTTGATGACAGGTCATACAGACAGCTTCATTTCCTAAACCGGTTAAGACAACACCGGATGGGAAATTGACCGTATCAAGCGCCATGGTTGCATCATTATGGCAGGTCACGCATGTTATGACGGTACCAACAGGGGCATTGGCATCAGTTTTAAACATTTCGGAACCATCGGCACCTACATAATCGAGGAAACCTGGCGAGCTATGACATTTTGCGCAGGCAGCAGGTATCTCTGCCGGGTTTTCTTCATTCCAATGAAGGAATGCTTCGGCGGAAGCATCTGCATGCGGTGAATTTTTCCAGGCCTCTTCAAAAGGCGCTGAAACTGATTCCGGAACGTTAGGGCAGGGTGTGGCCGGGGGGCACGCCTGGGTGGGGGCGGGCGCCGGGGCATCTGTTGCTGATGGAGCCTTTGAACAGGCTGACAGCGCAGCCATTGCGACGAAAACGACAGCTATGATGATAAGTAACTTAAATTTGCTTTTTTCCATAAAACTCTCCTCGGGGATGTGTATTCTTTCTTCCTATCTAATTAATCAAGCAATTGGATTTTTAATCTCCTGCAGTGATCATTAAAATAGAATGAGAGAATGTTGGAATTATACCAATAGGGTAAGATTAATACAATATTAAAATCTTACTAATTTCACCCAATTTAGCATAAATAAATTACAATAATAATGAAATATTGCGGAATTTATTACACGATAAAAAATCTTTGCAAACGAAGGGTAATTATTGTTTTATAATTAATTTCAGATAAACGAAGACCAGAAATCAAAATGCATCATACAAATGTTAAAGAATAAGGTCAATATGATCATAAGAGCCTGTACCCATGCAAGTTAGTCAACGAAACGAAAATTCACAATCTCAGATTGCCTGTCGTAAGGATGAGGCTCTCATTGCGAAACCATGTTTGACAAAGGGTTAAATTAACGCATTATGAAAATTGGTATTTTGGCAGACACTCACAATGATATCAAAAATACCCAAAGAGCTATGCAGGTATTTTCAAACCATCAGGTTGGGCTTTTGATTCATTGCGGCGACGTTACCTCAGTGACTACTCTTAAATGGCTTTCTGAATTTCCAATTATTCTGACTTTTGGTAATGGTGATGTTTTTTCTGGTGAAATGAAAGCTTACTTGGAAAGCTTGGATATGGATTGTGTGGCCGGTTACAAATATGAAGGAGAATTAGGCGGCAAACGGATCGCAGCTTCACATGGTCACTTGTCAGAGATAAACAATTCCATTTTAAGCGAACAAACGTTTGACTTCTTCTTTCATGGACATACTCATGAGAAAGTTGACCGGTGGGTTGGCCGTACGAGAGTTATAAACCCCGGTGCAGTGATGGCAATCGGCAAGTCTATTGGAAGCGTATGTGTGCTGGATCTGGCCGGTGGCGAGCTTATCTTCGAAACATTAAGCTAGCTTTAGCAGTTTAAATTGATGAGGTAAATTATTAGATTGGCTGAATTGGTCTTCGCAAAATGAGATCCTTTTACAGCCAATGGCTTTGCCGGTGCATCCGCTCTTAGCGACTGATAGCCAATTTAACTGTTCGTGTTTCTCGAACACTCAGGTCGTTCTGTTCCCTTTTCTTGGTTAAAAAATGTTCCGGAAAGGCAGGCTGATGCCAATGAATAACGCCCGCACAGCCGCATTCGCCATCAGATATAAAATAAAACCGATGATAGCAGTCACTAATGCTTTTTCCGTGCTGAATTCCATCGATTCACGAATGGCAATGATTCCGGCAATCAGGCTGAGAATTCCACCAGCCAATGCAATTAACCAGCCAATGCATGGTACGAAAGCGAACAAACTGAGCAAACGGGGGGCAGTGGCATAACCCAGCGTTCGCAACATTTCTTCCACGCTGCTTCTTCCATCGAAAAACACTTTTCCAATGAAAAAAGCGATCACTGACCAGAGCAACCATCCGAATAAGATGCTATTGGCAGTTTGTGTAAGAAAGGCTGCCACCGGTTTTTCTGCACTGATGAAACTGCCTACGCCGGCGAAGAGCGCTGTAATCAATACAATGATTGCACTTTCTCCCAGCAATTTTTCGTTTCCGGCTACTTCAGCAAATAGGGTTTTGTCGAGCTTGATTGCCCGAATGACGCGATCGATCATAGTGTATCCTCCTTGCTTTCATTGTGATTTCCTTTGGATTTCAGTGAGCCTAAGCCGCTAATTTCCTGGTGAACTTGTGGATTTCCATAGTAGCTGATATCCCCGGAGCCGGAAATTTTTGCATCTAACTGCCCGGTCACCCACACAGTCGCACTTCCCAAGCCGCTGATTTGAAGCGCGGCTTTTTCACTTTTCACATCTGCTGCTTGATAAGCGCCGGAGCCACTGATTTCGATCGTTTGTGTACCGACATCGCCCTGTGAGACACGGAGGGAGCCAAGACCGCTGATCTCTACTTTAATTGCCTCGGCATTCAACTCCCCCACCTGAATGTTGCCAGAACCAGAAATGCCAAACCCGACCTGCTCAACATCCAGTTTGGTAACATCAATGTTTCCAAAACCCGAAACTTCAATTTGATTTAAAGGGAGGGTGACGGTCAAACTGTAGCGGATAGGTTCAATTGGTCTGAGGTTTATGCCGTCTTTCACACCGAGATGGAGCGTTCCATTACGGACTTCAGATGTGAGATAGGGAAGAATATTTTCGTCAGCTGCTACCTCCAGCTTTTCTTCGTTTCCATACGTTATGGCTAAGTCGCCCACGCCTGATAATTCAACTCCCTCTACAGCTTGTATGCTGCGGCTCTCACTGCTACCCGTGCCGGAGCCTTTCACTACTTGTTGATTGAAATTAATATTCCCAGCGCTTACACTGCAAGCCAGGCTGCTTACCACAAAGATAAGTGCGACCATTAATATTGTTTTGTGATTCATAAAAGTTCTCCTGCTTATGTACTCATACCATATACGCAGGCGACGCCGAAAAAGTTGCAATTTTACTTACCAACGGGCGTGGTGTTCTTCTGCAAATCCATTCAGGTTGGTGATCTGAATTGTTTCACCCTCGCCGGTGATGAATGTGCCGTTATAGCTGCCGAACATTTGGTGAACTTCGGATAACAGCAATTTTGCATCCGTGCGGGCTACGCGTTCATAGAAAGGTGTAAAAGACAATAACAAGCGACTGTCAGGAGATTGCATGGTCCAGGGTTCCATGAATTTGTTTGAATTATACTGGAAATCGACCTGACTTAATTTATGTATTTTCCCGTTTAAGATGACGGTGTTCTCAGTCGCCTGACTTGTATCACCAAACCCGTACCCGAGATTCAGGCCAATGGTTTGACCATCCTCCAAGAAGCCGGAAGCAGACGCCCAAACCCAGAATGAATCATATGCCCAAACGCCACGTCCCCAATCCAGATTGCCCAGGCCGGATTGCGGGTCAAGCATATGTTTTGTACCCAGGTATTCCACCCAGCCGTTGGCTGGCATGCAGTTAATTTTACGATTGAAGTAGAAGCGCTTTTTTTCAATTGGAATGACCAGATTCATTGATTCGTGTTGATCGGGTTCTTGCAGGGTGAATTCAGCCTTCAAATCCTGCCCGTTCTCAAAATCTTTCCAGTGAATATTGAAGATTCTTTGCTCGTTTTCTTTCTTAAATGAAAGTGCTACCTTTTTGTTTTTAAAGCGGGTTTCTCCGGAAGTACTGTTACGGGGAAGATAGACTCCCATAGCAAAAGGAACAGCGATGGTTTCCTCATGATGCCGCTTTTTTTCAAAATCAACCACATAAGCAAAAATCATTCCCAGATAACCAATATCTGATACTGTGAAAGAAAAATAATGGCTGGGTGTGGTAAGACCGTAATAATCCCAGCGTTTCATGCGCATTGGTTGAAAGAACTTAAGCGGATAAAAGCTTGCTCTTTCCAAATTGCAATCAAGCAGCGGCTGAGGTGACCAACCAACTTGTGTTAATGATCCATCCGGCAACAGAAGGGGGGAGGGTTTTGTAATCTGTGTTTGCATGATTTGGTTCCTCGGCAGGTCGTCAAAAATGTGAAATACTGCTTCTTAATCAACTGGCTATTTGAAAAATCCAATAGGGATAATTTTATCCTTACCATTCAGTTTGTACTCGATGGCTGTGGTGGTTTGCCAACCTTCCGGGACGGTTATCAGCAAGGTCTCTCCACGCGAGCAGTTACAGATGCACCCTTCCTTAAAAACAAAAACACTTGCTTTACCCTTCTGGTCAGTTTGTGCTCTTTTTGTTCCCATTTTGATCTCAATGTTTGGTAGAGGGCGTTCACCATCGTTGAAAATACCATCTCGATTTTCATCAAAGAATGCAATCACGCTGGCTTTGGCGACACCATCAACGGTCACCCAGGGGGGAGGATAACAAGGCAGGATGTTGCTAAAGTATAAAATACCAGAAAAATAAATTATGGCGGCAAACATGGCAATTAGCGTAATGACAATAAGAATTACAGGTAATTTTTTGCGTATTGATTTTTTTGTCGAACTCAAATTTTCCTCCGCGTTCTAATCTAAATTATAAATGCAATTGGTTTCTTTTTAAAAATTAGGGGCAGCATGTTTTTATTGAAAAGAAACTGAAATTGGAATTTATATTGTTTTCAGGCTATTTTCTTGTTAGAATAATCCACTATGAATATCCACAAGCTCCTTCCGGCAGCGTTCAAGTGGTTTTTGATCAGTGTTTTTCTGCTGGTAGTTTTAGGAGCGTGTGGAAACAATGCGCGAAGCCAACCTGAGGGCACACCACGGCCAACCACGCCCGCTGCTTTAAGAAAAATATCACCACCACCTTATTTTCCTAAAGAATCAGCGAATTCCGAAATTACTGATAATATCCAGGGCGGCATCTACACCCACCCCAGCGGGGCGTTTTCATTTAAATATCCAACCGGATGGTTGGAAGATACCAGTGAATACGGGTCGGTCTTTATCAGTGAACCGGATGGGGAAGGCGTGCTTTATATAACAGCCACGGATACAGGTCGCCCGTTGAATGGCAGCCAGTTCGAGATTTTTGTTCAGGCCAGGGAGGATAATTTTTTTGCCAAATTTGAGGGTTATACCCAGAGCGCATTTGAAGTTGATCCTCTGACGCGTAGAGCGCTTACCTTGAAATCAGTCTTGTTCAGGGATTTGCCCGAAACAGTCAAGTCATACTATTTTCTGGAGCAACAGGTAGTCTACGCAATTGATATGTGGTGGGAGTCAGATAAAAGTGCAGACTATGAAATAATTTATAATGAAGTTCTTGAGAGTTTTACCTCTGAGCCTGGCAAGGTGCCAGGTGAACTTTATTACAATTTTGTGATCACATTCTATGACTCTCTGAATGCTTTTTCATTCACGGCACCAGTCTGCTGGCAATATGACAGCCGGGTTGAGGACGGAATCATTATCGATAGCTTTTCTGCGCCAGACGAAGGTGCTTACCTGGAACACATCATGTTTTCGATGCCTGAAAGGCTGACAGAATCTGAAGTAGAGCAAAAGATATTCCAGGCCGCTTTTGGGTCATTTTTGATTGAGCCTAAGTGGGTTGAAGTTGAATCACGAAATGTAGACGAAAACGGCTGGGTGTCGATTCAATGGAAAGATGATGGCAGCGGCTGGAAGAAAGAAAGCAAATATTGCATTCAAGGAGCGAAAGTCTTGGCCCTGAATGGGGTGATACGCAGTGGAGATGAAAATATCTTTCAGTCCACCATTGATTACGCCTTTGATGAGTATTCGATACCGGGTAAATAATTAATTGATCAAATAAAAGACAGTGCCCAGTTCTGACCGAATGGGATGTCTTACTTTTTTCAAATCCGACTAAACCCCCCATCAAGCACACAGAAATATTGACGATCTTCACGCTGTAGGGTATCCTTTAGGCGTCCGAGTGGGGCCGGCGCGGCGGAAACCTTCGAACCCCGTCAGGTCTGAGAAGAAGCAGCGGTAAGGAGTAAATTCTGGGTGCCGCCGGGAACCCTACTCGGATATTTTTATGAATTTGCGAACACGCTTGAGCGTAAGAATCAAGGATAATGGCAGAAAAACCCCCGGTATGTAACTATGAAGGCTCAGATTACCAGACCTCTTTTTGGGATCAGGGCGGAAGAGCATATGAAGATGCAGTTGAACAAGTAGCCTTAAAGCGCCTATTGCCAACCGGAGGGCGTTTGATGCTTGAATTGGGAGCAGGAGCAGGGCGTAATACAGTGCGATACCAGGGTTTTAAGCGTATTGTTTTATTGGATTATTCACGCACCCAATTGCTGCAGGCACAAGAAAGACTTGGTAAATCTGAACGTTATATGTACGTGGCTGCTGATGCCTATCGCCTGCCGTTTCAGAACGGCCTGTTTGATGCTGCCACCATGATTCGCACACTGCATCACATGGCCTTACCTTCTATGGCCTTACGCCAGGTGCGTAATGTTCTGATGGAAGGGAGCACCTTCATCCTTGAATATGCCAACAAGCAAAATCTAAAGGCGATATTCCGTTATATTTTCCGCCGACAAACCTGGAGTCCTTTTTCACACGATCCAATTGAATTCGCAGCCTTGAATTTTGACTTTCATCCGACCGCTGTTCGGGATTGGCTGGTTCAAAACCAATTTGCAATCGAAAGGCAATTGACTGTATCCCATTTTCGCATGCAGTTCTTTAAACGCTTCTTCCCTTTAAAACTTTTGGTGACCATGGATAGTCTGGCCCAATTGACCGGTAATGCCTGGCAGTTAAGTCCCAGTGTATTCGTCAAAAATCGGGCAGTGGGGAGTTGCACGGCCGGTGAACATGGGTTGTTTTTCAAATGTCCAGCCTGTGAAACCGGATTGCGTGATGATGGAAATTCCTCGCAAGTTGTTTGTTCGAATTGCGGGAGCGTATTTGAACATGTCGATGGCATCTACGATTTTCGCTTGAAATAAGGCATCAAAAATCCATTACCTGTTAAGAAGCGGGGGATTTGTGGTGGAGGTGGGGTGATTTCACTTCAGTCAGCGAAATCGTTTGTTAGAAATAGATTGTTTTTGATAAGGACGAAGGAGCGGATGTTAGGCTCCATCCGCCTAATACAAGTAATCTATCCGCTCCTTAGCCCCTACTCATTCTGTTGAACATTTGACCCGTTATTGTTTTGGTTTCTGAATGATCAGGATATGGTAAGAAATTTTATGTGGTCTGCAATGACATACCCATTTATATTTTCTCTACCACCCAGAAATGCGACAGCCCAAAAATTCGCAGAGGTGTTTTTTCGAGAGCCTGCAAAATGCTGCGTAAAAGCTGTCCCAAACGTGGCCAACGTGCGATGATATTGTCATAAGCTCCAAAAATAATGGTGCGCTCGATAAAGCTGACAGGCAATCCGCTGAAGCGTTTCTGCAGATCACGGCGGGTATAAACATTAACATGCGGTGCCAGTTGATCGCGCCAGATCCTGGGAAGGTAATTCACCAGAGGAATATTTCCAAAACGATATTTGCCTTTCCAATAGATGCCATGCGTTTCATAGGGGTAACCGCGGTTGGGACAAAAAATCAGCATACGACCGCCTGGCTTGAGCGTCCGTACCATTTCGCGGACAGCAGCGAAATCGTCATCCACGTGCTCGAGCACCTCATTGCTTAAGATCAAATCAAAAGTATTGCCGGAAAAAGGCAGATGTTCGCCGACTCCGCAAACAACATCGCGGACGTGTTGATGAGTCTGGCGGGTGCGCTCAAGTTCAATATCCAACCCGATTGCCTGTTGGGCCGATACGGCCAGCCGTGCCAGATAGGCACCCAGTCCGACCCCGTTTTCAAATACGACACCCTGCAGGCGATCAGCGGCCGCCGCTTCAATCAGCTTCAAGCGCCGTTCCTGCCCGGCACGCCAGACATAAGATGGTTCTCCCCGTAATGCAGCTTTATCGGAATGGGATGCGGTCATGCGTTTATTTTACCTTGAGTTGAACCAATGACCTGGCGCTTACTGGGTTATTGGCTTCACAGCCCAATGGATTGCGACTGTTTTGAACATTTTGCGCTCAAAGCCAATCGAGGTAAAGCCATTGCTCTGCAAGCGGGCAGCAATCTCTTCCGCTGAATAAAATTGGTCAGTGGAAGAGGGCAGATAGTTATATGCCTCGCGATCACCTGTCAGCAAGCGCCCAAGCAAGGGAATTATAAAATGAGTGTAAAAACTGATCAATGGCCTGAGGATTGATTTTCCCAGTTGAGTCGTATCCAACGAAACGAAGATGCCCCCTGGTTTAAGCACGCGCAATTGCTCCTGCAATGAGCGATCCAGGTCGACCACATTGCGAAGTAAGAACCCCGATGTGACAGCATCACAGCTGGAGGAGGAGAAGGGGATTTCGAGGGCATCAGCAGCAAAGAACTTGAGGGGTGTGCTTGTTTTTTTTTGCCCAATTTGCAACATGGCCAATGAAAAATCGGATGCATAGATATATGCCTGCGGATATTGCTTGCGGGCTTCGAAGGCCATATCTCCGGTTCCGGTAGCCAGATCCAGCAAAATTCCGCTGGGTGGTAATTGTGCCTTGCGAACAACAATTTTGCGCAATCGGATATCCATGCCGGCTGTCATTACCCGATTCATTAAATCATAACGCGCAGCAATACGCCCAAACATGCGCTGCACATTTTTTGAGCGCTCTTTAAGTTTTAGGTTGGTCATTGTTCTCGTATGGTACCCATGCCAATACTGTGGTGCCTACGCCAGGTTCGGCGGTAAACTCCACATCTCCACCCACATTGCGGGCACGTGTCTGCATATTGGCCAGCCCATGGCCGATGGATAGTTTTTGAGCTTCAATATCATAACCGCGGCCATCATCGCTTACTTCCAAAAGGGCACGTTGGGGCGTCTTCCATAAAGTTACTTGGACACTGCGAGCACGGGCATGCTTGGCGATATTTGCGAGTGCTTCCTGACAAATGTGGAATAAAGCCAATGCATTGGCTTCTTCCAGATGAGGAAAATCTTCCAGCGGACCCTGCAAGTTAATATCCAGAAGCGTATTAACTCGCAGTTCATTGGTCAGACGTTGGATGCCCTTCATCAGGCTTTCATCGTGCAGCTGGCGTGGGCGTAAGTCCAGGATGTAGGAACGTATATCGCGAATCGCGCTGTTCAGGTCAGCAATGGAATGTTCAATGCGCTGGCGCGCTGCTCCTTTGTCCTCATCCAACAGGAGACGTGCATGCTCCAACGTCAACCCAACCGCATAAATGGATTGAATGATCCCATCGTGCAAGTCCATTCCTATTCTTTCGCGCTCTTCCAGAATAGCCAGGCGCCGCCCTTGCAGGTTAAGCTGCATATTTTCTATGGCAGTTCCCACCCATGAGCTGATGGCTGCCAGAAACTGCATTTCCAAATCATCCAAAGGCTGCGGATGGCTGGTGCCGACACAAAGCACTCCCAGGGTACCCTGGCGTCCCAGTAAGGGTAAAATAGCGATTTGGCGGAACTGTTGTGCGGCAATTTCTTCATTTAACTCGCAACCAGTATCCTCGCAGGGCAAATCCAATAAACGAGGCATGCCATCTTTAGCGGTTAAGCCTAAATATCCTTCGCCCAATTTAAAATTGTCTGTTCGCCAGATGCGGGTAGCAACCTCTCCACGGTGCAGAGCCAGTTTCAGGTTCTTGCGATCTTCTTGCATAAGATAAAATTCACCAACTTCCAACTGCAGATAATCCATAAGTTGATCGAGAGCTTTTTCCAAAACCTCATTCAAATCAGACGAAGTAGCCATGGTTGAAGCCAACTCGTTCAGTAAGGCCAGGTTCTCATTGCGGCGGGTGATCACTTTTTCATTTTGTTCCAACCCGTGATACATGCGTGCATTTGAGATGGCAACAGCCGCATAGGCCGCCATCATTTCAATTAGAATTTGGTCATCGCTGCTGAAAGGGCTCCCGTCCAGTTTGTCACTCAAGTAAATCTGACCCAGATTGCGCTCTCCCAAGTAGATAGGCACTCCCAGGAATGAAGTCATCTTTGGATGATGTTTGGGAAACCCGCTGCTGCGCGGATCATCATGCATGTTGACCAGACGGATACTTTCCTTGCTGTGCATCAAGGCGCCAATCAGTCCAAGCCCGACCGGCGGATGCTCCAATTTGGCGATTTCTTGCGGGGTCATGCCAATCGGGATAAACTTTTCAAGCTTGCCATCTTCATCATTAACACCCAGAGCGGCATACCGTGCTCCGGCTTGCTCCCAGGCGATCACAGCAATGCGCTCGAGCAAAGACTCGAGTGACGTGTTTTGTACCAGTTCAATGCTGGCACGATGCAGCGCGATCAAACGATCTTCTAATTGTTCACATGTGTCTACTTGTAAACCCATAGCGTTTGTATACCACCTTTTACGTATCATTTCAAAAATTTGGGGCGGAGTGTTTTTAGGCGGGCGATCGCCCGCCTAAAAACACTCCCCAACCCCTATTTATTGATAAGATACCCTTTTACCTCCTTTAATTTTACCCGAAAAAATGTAGAGCGACTATATGATGAAGAGGTGCTAGGGAAAAAGTTTTTTGTTGGTTGGTTGATTAGGTAATTTGTTGACTAGCGTCATTGTAGATTAGACAAATAAAAAGGTTCTTCATTTGAGTGCTTAACAAGTGCTTTCTACGGTAGCTATAGCTGGAATCACGAATATTGTTTTAAATCTGATCTGGCCAATCTCTTAAGGGATTAGGATCTATTTGTCGTGATTGTTGGGCACTCAGCAATTGTTGTATATGGCTAGTAGTAATAATTTCCTATCTTCTATCAGGCCAGATGGACTTGCCCAACCTACATTCAATTCGCCAATCAACTAATAATTAATTTAACACCCAACAAATCAACAAACAACTAATCAACAAACAACTAATCAACAAACAACTAATCAACAAACAACCAATCAACAAACAACTAACCAACAAACCCCCACATGGTATACTTTGCGCGGGTAAACAGGCAGGTATGGCACTTGTAGCAGCAACTAATTTGAGTAAGAACTTTGGTGCAGAGCAAATTTTCAGCGGGCTCTCTTTTCAAATTGGCAATCATGCCCGCATTGGGCTGGTCGGGCCAAATGGTGTGGGAAAAACAACCCTATTGCGTCTGATCACCGCTGAAGATGAAGAGCATGGCGGTAAGATTCACCTTTCACGTGGGCTGCGGATCGGCTACTTGCCGCAGTTAAGCGCATATGAGTCTGAGAGAACTTTGTGGGGCGAATGTTTGCAAGTTTTTCGTCATTTAATTGCTATGCAACGGGAACTGCGCGCTCTTGAAGCAATATTAGAACAAAATGCGGATGACGAACAATCGCTGGCTGTTTACTCTCAGCACCAGAATGCGTTTGAGCATGCCGGCGGGTACCTGTATGAAACAAAAATTCACCAGACCCTGGCTGGTTTAGGGTTCGCACGGGAGGACGAGAGCAGACCCTGGCAGCAGCTTTCCGGCGGCCAGCGCACGCGTGCATTGCTGGCCAGATTATTGCTTGAAGAACCTGATTTGCTGCTGTTGGATGAACCTACCAATCATCTTGATATCGCTTCGGTGGAATGGTTGGAAGGCTATTTAAAGGGTTGGCAAGGTGCTCTCTTACTTGTTTCTCATGACCGTTATTTTTTGGATCAAGTGGCGGAAACTATTTGGGAGATGGACTCAGGGCTTGAACAATACAAAGGCAATTACAGCGCTTATTTACAACAGCGCATCGAACGGCAAGCACGTAAACTGGCTGAATATGAGAGTCAACAGGAGTTCGTGGAAAAGGAAGAGGAATATATTCGCCGAAACATCGCCGGACAGAATACGCGTCAGGCGCAGGGCCGCCGTAAGCGCCTCAACCGCCTGCTGGCCGAATCGACTCCCAGCCAACCAAGGGCGATCCATCACCATCGCCAGATGCGCATCCAACTGGAACCCTCTGCCCGCTCCGGTAACCTGGTTTTACAGACTCACCAATTGCAGGTGGGCTATTTGGATGAAGGCAGGCCATTGTTTACAGCCCCGGACCTGGTATTGGAAAGAAAGGAATGTGCAGCCATCCTTGGCCCTAATGGTGCCGGCAAGACGACATTTCTGAAGACAATTTTAAAGCAAATTGCGCCGTATGCAGGCAAAGTCGAATTGGGAGCGGGATTAAAAATCGGTTATTTTGCACAAACTCACGATGACTTGCGAGCAGAGCAGACACTCATGCAAGTTATTGAGTCAGCTGCACCACAAATGCTTCCTGGCCAAATACGTGATTATCTGGCGAAGTTTCTGTTCAGCGGAGACGATGTTTTTAAGGCGGTCGCCTTACTATCCGGGGGTGAACGCGGCCGTTTGGCGCTGGCAGTTCTCGGCTTGCAGGGAGCCAATCTGCTGCTGCTGGATGAACCGACCAATCACCTTGATTTAGCGTCTCAAGATATTTTACAGGGCATCCTGGCCGATTTTGAAGGCACCATCTTACTTGTCTCCCACGACCGTTACTTGATTGATGCTCTCGCCACTCAGATCTGGGAACTAAATGTCAATTCCAATCAGTTGGATATTTTTACTGGGTCATACAGCCAGTTTAGAGAATTCAAAGACCTGCAAAAATCCGGGGCAATTAATCAATTTGCCCCCTCACAAGAGCAACCTGATAAGACTTCTTCTAGGAAAACCAGATTTGTAGCCGGTCTTTCCAAGAATGAACGCCTGCGCCTGCAAAAAAACCTGGATGAGCTGGAAGAACAAATTTCGATCCTGGAAGATGAAATGCATGGCGTTGAAGAACAACTACAGCAGCCGCTGAATGCAATTGATGGGATTGTAGCGTTGGGACAACGCCATCAAACCCTGCAATTATTGCTGAGTGAGCATATGGCCGCCTGGGAAGAGCTTGCAACAAAACTGGCCCGTTGATTTCTGCCTCAAAAAATGAAGTCGTCAAAAAATTTGGCTAAAATTCGCCTCTTAAGAATGGACCTGGGGTAGGTAATTTGATTTGCTTGTTAAAAAATGGAAAATAGACGCTACATAACAAGTTTTATGCTTGTTTTTCACATTTTTAATACTTATAATAAAAATATGTACTAATCAAAATATGCTGCTGGTGAGTGCGCATATTTCTACCGAATCCCCTCGTGAGGGCTGGTTTTGAACCTAATAATTATTCTTCGATTGGCTGCTCGACTAACTTACGAAGACAAAGTAACCTGATCAAAACAGGGTTTCTTTGGTTTAATTAAATTCTACGGAGGAGGTGTAAGAGACACGAACTAATTCTTTCAATCCTGGAAAGGTTGGTTAGCGATGCATTTTATTTAGAATTTTACCAACCTGTTTCCCATTATTGGATTTGTGTGAAATGCTTCATTTTCCGGTTAATTCCTTAATGAAGATGATCCTCAAATCAGATTATTCGAACAAATGACAAGGAGTGGAAAAATGAAAAGAAAGATATTTAGAATAGTTGTTATGGTTATTTTGATCAGTTAGTTGGCTACTCCAGTGTTTGCAGATGCTCCTGCAGTACATGAAAAACAAACATTACCTCCCGGAAGCAGTAAACCGGAACGGCCTGCCCCCGAACTACTCCCTCAGGAAATATTGGATAAATTCGAAAACGGAATGACGATTGAAGAATTTCTCATTCAAAACAAGGGAGGATTCCAAACGCGTTGCAGCAATATGCCGATATGCCTGTGACTGTTATCGTTCAAATGGATGCCCCTTCGTTAATTGAGAAAATGGAACAGGATAATATCATTGGAACGCCTGCGCAAGAAGAATTTCCGCAGCATGATTATTCTTCTGATTTAATTTCACAACAAGATGCAGTTTTCAATCAACTTTCCGCAGGTCTGGCTGCTGATTCAAGCAAGGCGGCGCCTATTGTAATCAGTCAATACACCAAAGTACTCAACGGGATGTTGATGAGTGTGCCTGCCAGTGAAATTAACACCATTCGAGCGTTACCAGGGGTTACATCTGTCTCGAGAGCCCCGCGCCATGAGATTGATTTAACGAACAGTGTCCATCTCATTAATGCCGATGCTGTCTGGGCTATGACACCGGTTGGATTCACTGGAGCAGGGATTACGGTAGCTGTGATTGATACGGGTGTGGATTATACGCATGCCATGTTTGATGGCCCGGGAACGCCTGTTGCTTATTCAAGCAATGATCCGGATATTATTGAACCGGGTACATTCCCAACAGCCAAAGTGATTGGTGGCTATGACTTCGCTGGGACGGATTATGATGCCCGATATCCAGCGACCAGTATTCCTGTTCCGGATGATGACCCGCTCGACGAAGCTGGCCATGGTACTCATGTCGCTTCAACGATTGCTGGCATAAATGTCGGCTTTGGCAGTGGTGTCGCTCCGCAAGCGTATATCTATGCACTGAAAGTCTTTGGTGCAGAAGGATCTACCGACCTGGTGATTGATGCAATTGAATGGGCGATGGATCCCAATGGTGATGGTAATATCTCCGACCATGTGGATGTGATCAATATGTCGCTCGGCTCTTCGTTTGGCCCGAATGACGAGACCGACCCAGAACTTATTGCCGTAGAAGCGGCTAATGCTGCTGGTGTCTTTCTAGCTGTATCTGCAGGCAATGCTGGAGATACCAACTATGTCGTGGGTTCTCCTTCCGTGTCTGATTCAACTTTATCTGTGGCAGCCTCCAGCACTGGTTTTCAGACAGCTCCATTCATTGAATTTTCTAATGGAGGAACACAGCATATCCCATATACGGTTGGGAATCCGTTTACCAGCACCATCACGACCGATCTTGTTGCTGTAGATGCAGTAGATGGATCGGCGAATGGTGTTCTTGGAATTGGATACCTTTGTAATGCTGATGTGCCTTTGGTAACTGCAGGTGCCTTGACTGGAAAAATTGCATTGATCAGCCGGGGTTCTTGTTCCTTTGAAGTAAAAATTAACAATGCCCAAACGCTGGGGGCTTTGGCAGCGATTATTTACAATAACACTACTGGTACGATTTCAATGGCAACCGGGACCTCAACTTTACCGGCCGGCTCCATTTTGCAAAGTGATGGTTTGGCATTAAAAGCGCTGGCACCACTACCTGTCTCTGTTGGCCCGGACACAAACGTGGAAACATTTGTTTCACCCACCCCCGCAGATACAATCGCAAGTTTTTCATCACGCGGACCGCGCGGGTATGATTCCAAGCTGAAACCAGAGATTAGTGCCCCAGGCGTCGATATTTATGCGGCCAATATGGGTTCTGGTAGTTATGGTGTGGGTATGAGCGGTACTTCCATGGCGGCTCCGCATGTAGCCGGTGTGGCTGTATTAATGAAACAAGCCCACCCAAACTGGACAAATGAACAAATCAAAGCGGCTATCATGAACACGGCTGTTGACCTGAATGACCCCGTCAGTAGTGAAGTTCCTCGAGCAGGCGCAGGCAGGGTGGATGCAGAAGCAGCTGTCAAGACAAAAGTTGTGGCTGTCGGAGATAAAAATCTGGTTTCTTTGAGCTGGGGTCTGGTTGAAGTTGGTGCTGAGATGACATTCGAAGATACCAAAACGATCACCGTACGCAACTTTGGTTCGACGATGATCAGCTTGGCTGTGGGAACTCACTTTACGTCGGCCGAAGCCGGGGCAACTTTAACCCCGTCATCTGCGACGATCGATGTACCAGCGAATGGCAGCGTTGAAGTTGATCTCACTTTGAACCTGGATGGAGCTTTGCTGCCGGCTGATTTTGGTGGTATGGAAGAGTATTATGGTTATGTCTTCTTTGATGGCGATGCAGAACTGCGTGTGCCGTTCTATTTTGTGCCACGACCTTATACCGAGCTGACAACAGTGGAAGAAGTGACTTCCTTTAATATCGATTCTTATGGTTACGTTGATCTGGAACAAGACGGGCCGATTGCTTCCAGCCTGTGGGCTTACCCGCTGGTTCTGGAAAGCGATAATGACCCAGGCGTGGCGGATATGGCAGATCTGCGTTATGTAGGCCTGGATTATGATAACTTCAATGGATTAATTGTTCCAGCTTTCAACATGTGGGCTCCGCAGCATACCACCCAACCGTATTGGTCAGAAGTTGATATGTATATTGACGCTGATCAGGATGGAATTGCTGATGTTGTCAACTTCAATTACAACTACGGAGCGGCTACAGGGGGTGATCCTGATAATGATTGGATTGTTTTCCAGGTCGATTTAAGTGATAATTCGGTGAGTCTTGCCAGCCCTTATGGGATTTATACCGATTTCAACTCCGGGTTCCAGGAGTGGTATTTACCTCCGGGTTGGAATGGTATTGCTGATAAATTCTCGTATGATGTCGTCAGCACCGACTGGTATGGCAATGAAGATTATGCTGGCGGTGGTCAATTTGACATTTCGAAGCCACCATTAATGTGGGATATTCTGCCATCCCTTGATCCACAGAATGAATCCTTCTCGTTCTTGTTTGGAGTTGACAATAAGGAGGGCTATCATTTCAGCAATCCGCTGGGGGTGATGCTGGTGGATTATATGGGAAAACCGGGTGTCGGTCAGGTGTATGCCTGGGAATGGAATCCACTTTATATGTACTACTTCCCGTTGATAAGCAAGTAAAGCAGAATTTAATAAGTAAAACGGGGTTGCCGTAAGGCAGCCCCGTTTGCAATAATCCTAATTTTCATAAATCTGGTTTCTTCCGTAAAAATTCGCTGGTCGCGCCATCGCTGGTCACGTAAAATGATCAGAGGATGAATGACGGTGAGTAGGGTGGGTCAATGACCCACCAAATGGCGGGATAGGAAGAATAGCGTGGTTAAAGAAATGGCAATTTGCCTATGTATTTTTCCAGTATTTACGTCTTGATGGCCAAGGTGACATATAATTGTGGCTTCTGTCAGCCTAAGTAGGCTGATGGGAGATCTCACGCGAAAGAAACATAATACCTCTCGGAAGGAACGCCTTTTGACTTTTTTTCTTAAGTCAGTTCGTAACGCGCCAAACCACCACATATTTATAGTATGAGTTGGAGTAGCCGGCTGATGGGCGAAGCATCCGCGATGGGTGTTTTTTTTTAGGATTGAATGGTTTCCCGGATGCTTCGCCCTTACGAGCGATCTCACGTGAAAGAGGCATAATGTCTCTTGAAAGGAAAGCATTTTGCAAATTTATTTCTCAAGTTAGTTCGGAACACTCCACCTCATTGTGTTATGAGCAACAGCAGGACAGCGAAGCAATCTTTCTCGTGTAGGACAGGAGTACTTCCTCGGACACGCCCTCTTCGCATTGACAGTTATCGATCAGTTGCCACCGGTTTCAATTAAAGTATCAAAATAGAAAATTCAGGTTTCCTATTGTAAGTGATGTGGTAAATAATAATATTTGTTGTATGTTTTGCTTTACGAGATATTTATTCTTATTGTGATCCCGGAAAATATTAATCCCCTGTCAATTCGTGCGGCCAGCTTAAATAAATGCATAGCCATCTTCCGAAAATAGTAGGAATAATGCGGGCTTTACGGATGCAGGCTGAGATTCACCTGTGGCCAGGTCAGAAGGACATTCTCCAGCAGCAGGCGCACATTGATATTGGCGTCCAGCTGTTCCAGGGCATCTTCCAAATTGTGGATCTGCGCTGCAATTTGCTGAAATGTGAGTGTATTTGCCACCTGGTTGCTCCAGGCCTTAAATGGAATAAAAGTCAAAGGCATTTGACTGCCTGAATTTAAGATGAGAACATCGCGCCAAAGGAGCAGCCAGGTTTCCAAAATTTTGCGGGTAGACTCACGGCTTTCACCTTTACGCCGCTTTTCGCTGATTTTCTCGGCGTATACCATGCGAGGTCCCAGATCCTGGGACAGCAATTCAAATAGTTCTTGCAACCAGGTGTGCAATTGTTCCTGCTCCTCGGGTTGATTGTGGTAGTGGTCTGCCAGACCAAATCTGCCACCGGAGAGGTGAGCTAACTCCAGAGCTGCCTCTGCCTCGATATTCATTTTTACTTGCAGCGGGGCAACCATTTCCGCCACGGCCAGTGGTCGCAGGCGCAAGATTTCACAACGTGAGGTGATGGTCGGCAGCAGGTTCTCCGGTGCATCGGCGGTCATCAAGAGGATAACGCGTGGGGGAGCTTCTTCCAGTGTTTTTAATAAAGCGTTCTGCGCATTGGGATTGGCACGTTGAAAATCGAGTAAAAGAGCAATGCGATAACGGGCTTCATAGGGAGATAGGTTCAAATTCTTTTGCAGCTCACGCACCTGCTCAATTTTGATTTCCTGGCTGTCACTGCCAACCTCCAGAATGCTTACATCCGGATGTTGGCCGCTGCTGATCAATCGGCAGGCTCGGCATGTGCCGCAGCTCTCACCGGGAGAGGGCGGCTGCTGGCAGTTGACTGCACGTGCAAAAACCAATGCCAGGCTGCGGCGGCCCGTGCCGGGCGGCCCGCTAAACAGGTAGGCATGGCGTACATTTTGCTGTTGGATGTGTTTGCGCAGGATGTTTACTGCCCAATCATGACCGATCAAATCCCATTCCATAAGGGAGATTGTAGTCGAGATTGCAGGGGTTGACAATAAAAAAAGTGTGTAAGAAACGACGATTATCTTTATCACGAATGGGACGAATAATCCGAATGGACGAATGAAAAAAATACAAATAAGTAAAAGAGCGATTATCCTACCTGGCAAGTGATTATTGCTTTGTTCGTTAGGTACGTTTAATCGAGAGTAGAGGCAAACAATTGTTTGCCTCTACTCTTAGAAGCTTTATTTGCTGATAATTGGGAAGTAGTAGAAGTAAGGGAAGACCAGTGCCACAATAACCGGATCATGGTCGGAGGAGCGGAATGGATCAGGTGCATAGAGCAGATCCTGAGCATCCTTCTTGTAAGTCATATCGTAATCAATTAGATCAGGTTCATCAGCATTGATGTGCCAGATATCGACACCGGTTACAAAGGCCTGCATACCGGTATTGCCCAGGGCATGATCAAGATAGCCCATCTGCCCGTCGAAGACGTAACTATAAGCAAAATCACCCTGGTATTTGAAAATGAGATCGGTGTAGTCATCATCTGTCGCAGCCGTGTCATCCGGCCCGGCCAGAATGGCATCGATCGGGTCTTCCTTGTCATAGGAATTGAGATCGCCGATGATCAGGTTGTTCTCTGATCCGGCGCCCGTGGGATCATCAGCCAACCAATCCACCAGGGCTTTAGCTGCGTCTGTGCGCGTCAGGTTACAGTTGCCGGCGCCATCACCCAGGTCGGGGTCATCGGTACAGGCTGAACCTTTGGATTTGAGATGGTTGACGGCCACAGTAAAAATATTTCCCGAGCGCGGATCTTGAAATGATTGTGCCAGGGCTGGCCGATTGAAATTGTCGAGGAATCGCGGATCGACCGAAGTATCCAGAATGGCATGGCTGCCGACCAAATTGACTGCCGCTGGTTTGTAGATCATAGCAACCTTAATGGCATCCGTACCGATTACACCTGTATTAATGTAATCGTAGGTGCCGGCACCGTTAAAAGCATTCAGTCCGGCGACCAGGTCAATGACAGCATTATCAGTCGCATTGTTTTCGATTTCCATCAAGCCGATTACTTCCGCATCCATGGTGGAAATAGCTGCGATGATCTTATTGCGCTGGCGGGTGAATTCCTCGGCTGTGTCGGCCCCGCGGCATCCTTGGTTCGCCAGGGGACCACAGATTGAACCGCTATTATCAATAGTGGTGAAGTAATTGAGCACATTGAAACTGGCTACCTCAATCTGACCGCCGAGCATTGGTGGAAGTGTTTCTCGTGGGTTGGCAGATGTGTAATCAGCGCCTTGCGTTGGTTGAATTCGATAAGACCCAAAGCTATAATCAATCACGCCGGTCACGTTTGTAACCAGATCACCGCCGCGGAAGAGGTTGGTCATATCAAAGGTGCTGCCATTTGGGTGTATGGCCAGATCCGGATTTGAAGCTGAGCGGCCATCATCCAGGATAATTTTATCAAGTAAATAATCCTGGGCTGCCTGCTGCTGCTCAGATGAGCCGGGGTCATACAAGGCGGTTGGTGTCATATGGCGGGTGGACGTCAGCACGATCTCGCCAAATTGGTCAAAGTTGAAGTATTCAGAAATGACCAGATCCTGCGGGAAGGTCACCAGCATACCTTCATATTTCTCGAAGTCGTCAACAGCTGTGACGGGCAAGCTCAGCCCGGTGGCAGCCACACTTAAGCCCGTGTTACAAACCAGCACCTGACTGACGCTGGTGATTTCAGTCAGGCTGTTGAATTCAGCAACAGTTCCTCTAACTCGAACATGGTCGCCAACATTTACATCCGGGGTGGGCAGGTAGACAAAGATGCCATCGGAAGTCGCGGGATTGCCATCACCGGTCATGTCCTGAATATTAATTCCTCTTAATCCTGTTTGCAGATCGGCTACCACAATGCCTTCAGTGGCAACTTCATCGCCGTCAAAAGCGCTGGCCAAACCAGAACCTTGAATTGTGTAAATTGGTGTGTAGGGATCACCACAAACTTCCTGATAGACTTCATTTGATGCACCTGGTGTGTTGTACGCTTCACCGAAAACAGCTGTTCCGGTGTACCCCGCGATACCTGCCAGGTCGAAATCATTGCGTACCCAATCGCTGGTGCTTTCGCTATCCGCGCCATCCGGTATGCGTGATGCGCCTCCCGGGGCGAGAGTTGATATACCGTCATAGTTGGGACCTAAGATCGGGCCGCCATAAAAAAGATCGCCGGCATCTCCGTCGTCGACGGCTACGGAATCGGCGATGGAAGCCCAGGGTGTACTATCGAGAGTGCCATCATCATCGGTGTCAAGGTCATCTCCATATGCACCACTGAAGTCCTTGACCAATAATAGAGTCAGACTGTTATTGTCGAGACTACCGGTCGAGAGGTTCATAAACCAGAAACCCGACGAATCGGTAGTTCCGACGGAAATTACTTCCTTGATTGTGCCCGGGGACTGTGTGTGGTCTCCTTCAATTTCCAAAATTTTGTAGGCGGAGTAATCTGTCCCCGGATCACCGTAAATTTCAACATATTCATAATCAGTGCCGATGGTACTGGCTGAAAATTCGTTGATTTTTGGATCGGTCACAAAATCGCCGCATGTTGCAGAGATATTGATATCATCTATTCCAACCCATTCATCACTTCCAACTGCATTTGTTGTCATGATGCGCAGTTCCAAAACAGCCTGGTTATTAGCTTCTGCCGGTAAGGTTACATTTACATTGGTTTCCAGGGTAGCGAGACTTGGCCCTGTAGTGGCATCGGCAATAAATGCTGCCGGAACGTTAGTGTAATCGCCTATGCCCCCGGCACGGTAATGAAGCGCTACCGGTTGGATGGCGTTATCTGTGGTGCCATCAATATCACGAACTTTGTAGGCAACATTAATATTGCCGCAAGTGAGTGAGTTCAAATAAATCTTTACGAATGGAGCATCTGCGGAACCAGAGCCTTGCAATGCAACCACAGGGTTGGTAATTTCAAACTCCGCTACGCCTCCGGCAGTTATCGCAGTAGAGGTCTGGTTGGCGATTACATCAATTGCAACCGAGTAGTCTGATAATAAAGTTTGTGGGTCAACTGCACTGGGTGTAGACGTAGTGTAATCTCCCAGATACCCTTCAATTCCATCAACTCCGGACTAATCATCATTTGTGGTGATCAGCCCTGTATTTGACCAGTCCTGAGTGAATGCCCCGCCAGCGAGTGAATGGGCAGTATTATTTTTCATGGGCTGTGCCTGTGTTATTTGTTGAGGTTGAATAACCATTGCCAACAAAAACAATAGAATTAGACCAAGACGCCAAAACCTGATTTTGGTTCTCATTACAATATCCTCCTGATTTGACTTGCAAAATAAGGTTGATCGAAACGAACTGCGGTTAGCGACTTGGTTCGTAGATGGGTTTGATCACGCTAATCGAAAAGACTTTGATACAAAGATTGTAGCATAATCAATATGTAAAAAAACAAGGATTTACCTTAAGAAAATCTTCCCGAATCATTTCAATAAAGGGAGTTGAGGATTTTATTTGAAATGATAAAACTTCCCGATGAAATAAAAATTTGTTGACCTTCTATGGGCTCAGATAGTACAATATCAAGCATATGAAATCACTGAGCGAACTAAATAAGCAGCAATACAAAGCTGTCACCGCTGAAAGCGGTGCAACATTGGTCCTGGCTGGTCCGGGATCGGGAAAAACAAGGGTGCTTACCCACCGTATTGCTTACCTGGTGCAAGAGGTTGGTATTCCGCCCTACAACATCCTGGCGGTCACCTTCACCAACAAAGCTGCCCGTGAGATGAAAAATCGTCTGGAGAAGATGCTGGGTCGTAAAGCCGATGGGTTGTGGTTGGGAACTTTTCATTCGGTCTGTGCCCGCATCTTAAGGCGGGAAGCCCAATATTTGCCGGTCGACAACAAATTTGTCATTTTCGATGTTGACGATCAACTTACTCTGCTGAAAAACATTATCAGAGGCATGAATCTGGACGAAAAAATCTTTAAACCGTCTGCGATTCAAGCCACGATTTCAAAAGCGAAGAATGACATTATCTTGCCCGAGACCTATATCATCCGCAGCGGCCGCGATAGCACCATCCGTGATATTTATGGCAGCTACGAAAAAGCGTTGCGATTAAACAATGCCGTTGATTTCGACGATTTGCTGTTGATGACAGTGCACTTGCTAAGCAATTACCCCGAAGTGCGTGAACGCTATGCCAATCGCTTTGAGTATGTTCTGGTGGATGAATTTCAAGATACAAACCAGATTCAATACAAGCTGGTCAAGTTGTTTGCCAGTGTGCACAAATGTATCTTTGTGGTTGGTGATGAAGATCAATCAATCTATCGCTGGCGTGGTGCAGATTACAAGAACGTCTTGCGGTTTGAGCAGGATTATCATTCTGCCAGCAAGATCTTGCTGGAAGAAAATTACCGATCAACGCAAATTGTGTTGGATGTCGCCAAAGCTGTCATTGATCGTAACCTTCACCGCACGCCGAAACAACTCTTTACCCAACGCAGCAGCGACGAATTGGTACATTTTTATGTTGCTGGCGATGATCGTGAGGAAGCCCAGTATGTGATCAATACCATTCTGGAACAGCAGCGGCGGGGCGTACAAGCTGGCAGCTTTGCGATTATGTACCGTATCAACGCACAATCGCGATTGCTGGAAGAGGCCTTCCTGAAGGCTGGCCTGCCCTACCGGTTGGTAGGCGCCCAGCGTTTTTACGGCCGCCGCGAGGTGAAAGATATAATTGCTTTTCTACGGCTGGTACACAACCCTAAAGATGAGGTCAGTTTGCAGCGCGTGATCAATGTGCCCCCGCGGAAAATTGGTGACAAGACCATTGATAAGCTCTCCGAAGTGGCGCGCTGGCGCGGAGAGAGCATGGGTGAAACCCTGCTGGCGTTAGCTGCCAACTCGGAAAACTCAGAATTGTGGCTGGCACTGGAACGCTCTGCCAAATCGTTGACCGGATTTGCCCATTTGTTGGCAGGCTGGGTTTCAGCCGCAGAAAGCGCTTCTCTGCCCGATTTATTTGACCGGATTGTGCTCGACCTGGAATACCAGCAATACTTGAATGAAGGCAGTGAAGAAGAAGTCATTGACCGCTGGGCAAACGTTCAAGAGTTGCGCCGGATTGCTTTCGAGTACGATGATCAGGGCATCGCAGCTTTTCTTGAGAGTCTGGCGCTGGTATCAGATCAGGATACAGTACCGGAAAAAACTGAAGCACCAACCCTATTGACCCTGCACGCAGCCAAAGGTCTGGAATTTGATCAGGTCTTTATCATCGGTTTGGATGATGGAGTCTTACCGCACAGCCGGGCATTTGATGATGATGAGGAGTTGGCGGAAGAACGCCGTCTGTTTTATGTTGGTATCACCCGCGCTCGCAACGTCTTGTATCTGGTACATACTGAGCGCAGAAATGCCTATGGCACTTATGAGAACCAGTTGCCCTCCCGATTTTTGCAGGATATTCCTATCCGTTTGTTAAGCGAAGATTCTAGTTTTAATACGTTTGGAAGGCTCAACCAATACCCGCGCTCAAGCAGGCGCTGGAGTCATGAGCGTGAGGATTATTCAGATCTATCTCCTCGTGCTTCCAGCGGAAGCGGTGGCCAGGCAAGAACGCGTGTTTATACCTGGGAAAATGCTCAAGCTTCTTCCTCGCGCGGCCGTAATTCCGGTTCGGCCTCCATTCTGCCGCAAGGCTCGGATGCCCCCAAACGGGATTTGAAATCGGAAGCAGTTTATAAAGCCGGAATGAAAGTCCGCCACAAGTCGTTTGGCGAGGGAGTCATTCTGACGGTGCATCTGGAAGGTGATGGAGAAGAGACACTGGAGATCTTTTTTGTGGACATTAAGGAAATGAAAAAATTGGCCGCTTCGTTTGCGAAGCTGGAAGTGATAAGTGAATAGTTGATTAGTTAGGTGGTTAGTTGGTTGATCGGGTAATTGGTTGCTAAACTAATCAACAAGTCACCTAATCAACTAATTATGCTCCACGAGATAAAGCATGTCCGAATCACCTAAACCCCAATCCCCCTCCAAAACAATCTCCATTGCCCGTTCAACTGTGATTATCAGTGCCGGCTGGGGTGTTTCGATTGTGGTCGGGTTGCTGCGCCAGCGTATTATCGCCGGTCAATTTGGGACCGGAGCAGAATTGGATGCTTTTGCGGCAGCAAATGTTGTCCCGGAATTGATCTACACCATGCTTTCGGGGGGTGCGCTTAGCTTTGCGTTTCTCCCGGTTTATAAGGAACGCCTTGAAAAAAAAGAAGGTGCCAATGCTTTATTTAGCAAAGTGGTCAATTGGATTTTTCTGATTACGCTGGCAGCCTCTGCCCTGGCACTCCTGGCAGCACCCTGGTTGGTTGGATCAAAATGGGGTGTGGGTGCTTCGTACCCGTCTGAAATTCAGGCATTGATCGTGCAATTAATGCGCATCCTTTTGTTTTCCACTCTTATTTTCTCCATTTCCAGCATTCTGACATCTGCTTTATATGCTCACGAACATTTCGTAGTCCCGGCTTTGCTGCCATCTTTGTATAGTGCCGGCATCATTTTTGGAGCTCTTTTCCTAACCCCCAGCATGGGCATTTTCGGAATTGCTTGGGGAGCTGTTCTGGGCTCGTTACTGCATCTTCTTATTCAAGTACCAGCCATTATTTACTACAAGGTTAGATGGCAGCCTCTATTACGCATGGATCCGGCATTAATCAGGGTGGCGATTTTGATGCTGCCGCGAATTATAGATTTGTTGATGGCGCGTGCCAGCATTAATTGGCTGAATGCCACGCTTAGCTCGCGTTTGGGAGAAGGGCGACTGGCAGCACTGGACTTTGCCTATCGCCTGATGAATATGCCCTGGACGCTGATCGGAACGGCGATTGGAATTGCTATCTTCCCAACCATGGCTGCTCTGGCGGCACAAAAGGATGTGGCTGCCCAGCGCAAAGCCTTGAGCGGGTCGCTGCGCGCCATTCTGACGCTGGCGATCCCGGCTGCAATGGCTTTGATAGTGCTCGGTGAGCCGATCATTCGGGTTTTGTTTGAGGGGGGAGCATTTACTGCTGAGAGTACGCAGCTGGTCTATTTTGCCCTGAAATTCTACGCGCTGGCATTGATCAGCCAATCCATGCTGGAAGTGGTGGTTCGAGCTTTCGCCGCCCAACAAGATACCTACACTCCTTTGTATATATCCATAGGCACCACGGCCTTGAATATCGCGCTGGCAATCTGGCTGACGCGACCTTTTGAGAGCGGTGGAATTAGCCTTGCCGGCCCAGCTTTGGCAAATGGTATCGCTGTGCTGGTTGAAGCATCAATCGGTTTGCTGATCCTCTCAATTCGTTGGAAGGGAGTCGATCTGCGCCACATTTTGCTTGATTTGGGGAAAGCATTACTGGGTAGTGTCATTATGGCCGGGGTTGTCTTGATAGCCCGGCGATTACTTCCTGGCGGCGATCTGGTGCTGTTGCTGGTCGGGGGTGGAGCTGGTTTGCTGGTTTACATGCTGGTGGTTTATTGGCTGGGTATCAAAGAAGTAGTGCAGATTCCGCTGGCAATGCTTGGAAAAGGGAAAAGAAGAGCGGACAGTTGATAGCGGATGGCTGACAGCAATAATTTAAGCGGAAAACGGAAATCTGAAGCTGGAGATGGAAGAAAAGATTCAGTTTGAACAGTTATTAACCGAATTTACTCTGCCAATTATCCGGCTTCTAATCAGCTAATCAACCAATCACCTGCCATCCCGAAAGCCTATAAATATACTGGATAAATATGGTACCAGTCATTATATTGTGTATGGTTTCGTTCATAATCATTAGGGAGGTGTCTGATGACAGCGAAAACTAAAAAGCCATGTGTGGTCATTGTTGGCGCTGGCTTCGGCGGATTGCAGGCAGCCAAGGCCCTGGCAAATGCACCGGTTCATGTGAAACTCGTAGATCGCCAGAATTACCACTTATTTCAACCGCTTCTTTATCAGATTGCTACGGCCGGCCTCTCGTCGGATGATATTGCTTATCCTATCCGGGGAATCTTAAGCAAACAGAAAAACCTGGAATTTGTTCTGGCCAATGTGGATAGGATTGATTTTGATCGCCAAATTCTGGAGACGACCGCCGGTCCAATGGATTACGATTATTTGATCCTGGCAGTCGGCAGCCAGACCAATTACTTTGGAAAAGCTTCTTTAGAAGCGAAAAGCTTCGGTCTAAAATCTCTTGCTGATGCGAATCGGATCAGAAACCACATTTTACTGAGATTTGAGGAAGCCTCGTTGACAAGCGAGCTTAAAGCACGGCAGGCATTATTGACCTTCGTGGTATGCGGCGGCGGGCCGACCGGTGTGGAAATGTCGGGCGCCATCTCGGAATTGGTGCGGGTGGTGCTCAAGAAGGACTATCCAAAAATTGATATTAACGAAACTCGTGTCATACTATTGGAGGCTACTGACAATTTAGTTTCCAATCTGAGCAAGCACTTATCGCAGGCAACCATTGCGGCATTAAAACGCAAAAAAGTTGAAGTGATGCTTGAAAAAATGGTCGAAGATTATGACGGAGAGACAATTCAATTGGTTCAAGGTGACCCGATTGCAGCGCGAACATTTATCTGGACGGCCGGTGTGCGGGCAGCCAGTTTGGTCGATTCTGCCGGTTTGACACAAAGCAAACAGGGGCGGGCGGTTGTGCGGCCAACCTTGCAGCTCCCCACTCATGACAATGTCTTTGTGATCGGTGACAGCGCCTACTCTGAATCCGAGGATGGGACCGCATTGCCGATGGTCGCACCGGTGGCCATACAGCAGGCCAAACTTGCAACAGAAAATATCAAGGCGCAATTGGATGCTAAAAGCTTACAGCCATTTACGTATCATGACCCGGGCATGATGGCGACCATCGGCCGTAATCAAGCTGTGGCCCAAATAGGACGTTTTCAATTCCGGGGTTGGCCGGCCTGGTTGATGTGGCTTTTTGTGCATTTAATCCAGCTGGTGGGTTTTCGTAACCGGCTGGTGGTTCTGATTAAATGGGCCTGGGAGTATGTATTTTATGACCGGAGTTCACGCTTGATTCTTGGGCAGAAAAAGGAGAGCCTTGCTAACCTGGAAAAATCAGATCTGAGAAATCAAGGATAGGCCACAAAAGCCAGCCAGGTTTCAGGAAATTTATCGGTTGACAGCAAGAAGCCAATCTGATCGAGCCGCGCCAGTCCTTCCCAGTTGCGCGCTACATCATCTGGTAAGAGCTGCAATTGAATGGGTGCTTTATCGGCGAAAACGATGCCGTCTTCAGAAAATTGGAAGGCCACCAATCGTTCCACCACAGGTGAATTGGCGTGGGTCATGCCCTTTCCATAGGTTTGTGCAAGCACATCATCAGCAGGATTTAATTTGGAAAGATCGCCGGGGTAAAAATAATTGATAGCCCAGAACTCTCCGTTTTCATCCGGCTGGGTGACATCGGTAATGCGGTATTCGATATTAGGGAAACTTAAGGAGGATGCGCTGTTAAGGGCTTGATCAAACATTTCGGCTCTGGGATGCGCGTTGATATTCGCGCCATTAGCCTCATAAATTGTAAAAATACGGGCACCAAAAACAAGTACGCTTTCGTAACTGGAATTGCTGATGTTCATTTGTGTTGGAATGAGGGTCAGAGAGGTAGCATCCAGAGTTAATTGGCTGTAATCCGCCTCCCAGATACCTTTGACAAGGTAGCCTTTACTACCGGCAGAGTGGGTTTCTATAGTCAGAAATGCGTCAGTACCGTTCGTGGTGATTGCCTCAAATCCCTCAAATCCTGCCACCTTGCTTTCCAGACCGTCACTGTTGAATATTACCGGGTCAGGCGCTAATACCATGCTTGGGTCAGCGACCGCATCCAAGATAATTTGATGATTAAGGCGGTAAATTTGATTTTCAAAACGATCAGGGTATTGTGGTAACAAGATCAACCAATCCCCAGCCCAGGTCAGTCCACTCAGTTCCGCTTTTGGTTCATCAAGTGGTTCACTAAGATGGATGCGGGTCACCTTTGCTTCCATGGGTATTTTGTCAACTGCAGAAGGGAGCATTGTCTCAAGAACAGTGGCCGACATAGGTGGGTTAACCGGAGAGATCCTTTGACATCCGGAGACAAAAAGGATTGTAAAAAGCAGAATAAACAGCGATTTATAAGAGGTAGTTTTCATATTTTTACCTGATAATTGAATTTTGCTCTGGCTGGGTTTGAAAAAAAAAGAAAAAAAGATTAAGCAAAGCATTCAAGCTTCTCGGGTATTCTGTAGATGGGAGATTTTTTGACGTTTTCTTGAGAGACAATTTTGATGTAAAATCAACCTGATTGTAATGCAAAACAACTCCCATTTTCAATAAGTGTGAAAATATTGATATCTTCCGCCAGCCCTGACAAGCAATCTGATTCTGATTCTGATTCATTCCTGCATTACGGCAAGATTCTTCTGAGACAATTCGGGAATATGGTTGTCACCTTGTTGGCGGTTGCCTTTTTGACTTTATTTGTTCTTGAAATGGCAGACAGGGGTCGAAATCATTTGCCGGCCCACCTTTTCCAAACATTTTTGGGTACTTTTCGGAGCCTCTACGAATACCTTTTTCTTCACCCCACAACATATCCATGGCAAAGGCAGGACCTGGGTGCATTTAAGCTTGTTCTGGATACGTTTGTCAATAGCGCGGGATTATTGCTTGTGGCGATCCTTTTTGCTTTATTTGTGGGAGTGATACTCGGCTTCCTGGCAGCTATTTCCAAAGGAAGGCTGGCTTCTACATTGGTATTGGTCTTTTCTGTGATGGGAATGTCAACACCCAGCTTTTTATTTGCGATGTTATTATGGGTGTTCAATATACAGGTTATCAATCGGATTCTGGGTTTGAAAGCACTCCCGCCTACAGGCATTGGCTGGGATCTGCATTTGCTCATGCCGATGCTGGTTCTGGCTGCACGCCCAATGGCTCAGATCGCGCAGGTGACTTATATATCATTACGCGACATACTAAATGAGGATTTTATTCGTTCAGCGCGTGCAAAAGGACTTTCTAACAGTCTGGTATATAGCCGGCATGCATTAAAGAACATTCTTATTCCTGTTTTTACGACGGTAGGTACTACTTTACGCTATTCAATAGCCAGTTTGCCGGTGGTTGAGTATTTCTTTGTCTGGCCAGGGATTGGCCTAACCTTATTGAAAGCCATTAACCTGGGCATACCGGCCCTGGTTACCGATTTGATCGTTTCCTTGGGTTTCTTTTTTGTTTTGTTTAATCTGGCATTGAATCTAATTTATCCACTGATTGATGCACGCTTAAGAAGAGACAATCCGGATGCGAGTTTTCATGAGCCTTTTGAGATTTCCCATGCGATATCGGGAATTTTATTTGCCATGCAAGAATTTTGGTTGGACTTGCTTAAGCTTTTGGGTCTGAGAAAGGCACCAAAAACAGTCTTGCCGGAATTATCGTCTGGCCAGTTTTTGCATGCAAGCAGGGAGGAGATGCCTGCCTTTAAAAGACCCGGATTGAAACAAGGTATACACTGGGTCTTACATAACCCAGCTTTATTAATTGGGACGGTTTTTGTAATTGGGTTCCTGATTGTAATGGCCGGCGGTGATTCACTTGTCAAAGGCAATGCATCTGAATTACATGGCATTATCATGATTGACGGCGTAATCGGTGCTCCCCCTTTCAAGACATCCAATACTTTTCCATGGGGAACAGATCATCTCGGCCGCGATATTCAAGCTCTTGTATTCGCAGGAGGTCAACGCACGCTTTCACTTGCTTTTTCAATTATGTTGACCAGATTAATCATTGGTGCGCTTTTGGGTGTTATTTCTGGCTGGTGGCAGGATAGCTGGTTTGATCGATTTGTCCAACGCTTACTTAATATTTGGGCCGCTTTTCCAATCACACTGTTCGCAATGTTAATCATTCAAGCGATCGGGATTGAGCAAGGGGTCTGGGTTTTTATTCTAGCACTTTGTATTGTCGGGTGGGGGGAAGTAACCCAATTCGTTCGTTCACAGACTATGCGCATCAAGCCTGCTCTTTTTATCGAGGCGGCCCGATCTCTGGGTTCAAGTTCCGCAGGCATCTTAATCCGTCAGGTTTTTCCCAATTTAGTTCCGTCTTTGCTGGTGATCGCTTCGTTGGAAATGAGTGGAATTTTGATGTTGCTGGCTGAATTGGGTTTCTTAAATATCTTTTTGGGGGGCGGGTTCAAGGTCGAAGCGACTGCAGATATTCCATTAATGTTCTCAGATATCCCGGAATGGGGATCATTACTGGCGAACATCCGCGATTGGTGGCGGAGTTATCCCTGGATGGCCTGGTATCCGGGATTGGCATTCTTTGTGGCGATCATAACCTTTAATTTGTTTGGCGAAGGGTTAAGGCGTTTTTTGGAAGACAGTCGTGTAAATTTAAGCCGGATTTTTAACCGCTATACACTGCTTGGGGCAGTTGCGGCCGTAATTGTGTTTGGATGGATCATGCAAATCCAATCACCGATGGGTATTTATCGAACCTACGCGAACACATTTGATGAAGAACGCGTATTGCAAACCATCAAAGACCTGACCAATCCAATTTTCCATGGCCGTGAATCTACTTCAGCAGCTGATGCACGCGTTGCCGAGTATCTGTCGTACAGAATGGAAGAAATCGGACTGTTTCCGCCGGAAGGTGATGGTTCTTACATTTTCACAGTTCCGGTGCAACGATTGCACTTAATTGCGCAGCCAAAGCTGGTTTTGCTGGATGAAAATGATAGGGAATTAAAATCATTTGTCTATCGAAAAGATTTTGCGGATTACGCTGGAGTCAGCATGACATTTGGAGAAAATCAAGGCAGTATTATCGGATTGGCGATTGGACCAGCTTCCGGAGATACGAGTAAAGAATTATCTGCAATCAGTGCGTTATCGTTGTCAGATAAAGCGGTTTTGATTCGCGAAAAAGATTATGGACGTCCCGGTTTAAAGACAGCCGGGTTAATCCTGGTAGTTGCAGACGATGAGATCTCCTTGCAACAGAAAAAATTATATTATCTGACTTATTGGCATCCTGAACGTCTGACATTCTGGATCAATGAAGAGACAGCCAATTTGATGCTGATGACTGCCGATAGCGATTTGAACGAGTTGGACCAGGAAGCAGCACATTTGAAGGCTGGAGAAATTTTTGCTACAAATGCGGGCGCAATCGTTCAAGGTTCAATTTTGGCGGAGCAAGGCAATGATGAAATGATAAATATGGCCATTGGTGTTTTGCCTGGTGAAGGTGCTTTAATGGGGGACAGAGGCATATCAATGGATACTGAAGTCACAATTATCAGTGCATACTACGACGGCCTTGGAGATCAACCTGATGGAGTCTTATATCCCGGAGCCAATGATAATGCCAGCGGTGTAGGTACATTATTGGAACTAGCCAGGTTATTAAAAGATAGTCCATATGCACCCAAACGCACCATTATTTTTGTTGCCTGGAGCGGTGGCGATCGCGGGGAGTCATTAAAATATTTGGATATTATGAATGCTTACCGGGAATTAAATGAGTTCAAAGTCAATGAAATCATTGAAATTAGCGCTGTTGGTGCAGGAACCGGTAAGGCAGTTAATATTGGTGCCCAATCCAGCTACCGTCTGGTGAAATTAGTGCAGGATGGCGGAAAACGTCTGGGAATAAAGACGACAACCCGTGGGCGCGGGCCTCATTATGGCATCGTTGAAGACATTCCAACTGCTTCGCCCCGTGAAGCTCCCAGCTTGTACATCAGTTGGGATGGATCGGATCAAAATGCGCACACTGTGCGGGATGTGATAGAAAATATTGATCCGAAAAAGCTAAAAAAGAGTGGACGCTTATTAACCTTAATTTCCCTGATCTTATCGCGGGAGAATAATTACTGAGCTCTTCTTTAGGATAAGAAAGAAAAGACACCCAATTTAATAAAATTGGAACTTTTTGGATTGGATTTACGTATATTAATTTAACTGAAAATTATTCAACCTGACCGAAAGACCGGGGAGAAAATCCGCCACAAGCGAAGTAAATCCCCTTCTTTCAGGCGGAACGATCTAAGCGTATAGGTGTTATTGTATATATGAGTCAGAGGCAACGCCGCAATCCGCTTCGACTCGAAAGACCTGTTGTTTGAAAAGGAGGTTCATTATGGCAGGGGTAGTCTATGTTGTCATCGCCTTTGTGGGGCTATTGTTTACAGCAGCCAGTCTGGTAGGGCTTAAGTCACAACGATAAATGAACAGGAAAGATAAAAAATTGATTGAAAAACCAACACATCAGAGGCTGAATCGATTGAAAATCAGCAAGCAAATTTCAACATCTCCTTGAAAACTCCCGCTCGATAAAAGCGGGAGTTTTTCGTGCGCCCAGCCCTTTTTGAATTATCTTCCATACCTGCGGACCGATCAAGTCAATTTCTGTAGACTCCGAAACTCAATACTCTTAACTTACACCAGTGGCTTGCCCTTCAAGACAGTCAATACAATTAAGAGACGCTTAACGGTATATGCTACCTGATTGAGCGTGTCCTTTGACATATTCACAAATCCTTAAAGTCATTGTATGATCATATGTATTGATATAGTGAGCGGTGAGATTCATGGGTTATCAACAAAGTGGAAACTTTTTTTCACTTCAAAACGTCTTTTCATGGTAGAGAGTGTGTCATTTTAGATTGCAGAGAGAGGTGTGCCCATGGTGGAACAAGATGTGTCTTTCGTTGAAGAGGAAAAACCAAGGAAATTTCAATTAAAATGGTTTTTCCCGCTATTTTTTAAGCCTGGAAAAGCACTGGCAGAAATTGGGGAAAAGAATTATAGCGTTTGGCTGGCGCCATTGGTTCTCTTGATGGTTTCAGCTTTGGTTTTGGTGCTGGTTTCTGTCCCGATCATCAGCGCTGCCGCACCACAAGTCACTCCGCCGGAAGGTTTCGAATACTATAGCCCGCAACAACAGCAGCAATTTAGCGAAGCCGTAGGCGTAAATTCCAGCCCGATGGTTACGACTGTGTTCCCGTTGGTTGGAAAATTCCTGGGTATTTGGATTGGGTGGTTCCTATTGGGCAGCATTCTACATCTTTCATTGACCCTCAATGGAAGCCGTAGCAGCAATCGTTCTGCCTTAAATATTGTCGCCTGGGCAAGCCTTCCATTTATCGTGCGGGATATTGTGCAGATTTTTGCTATCTTAATTAGCCACCAGATTATCAAGGGGCCCGGCCTTTCTGGTTTTATGGCTGAGGGTGTAACTGGCTTTCAGGCATTTCTAACCGCATTATTGGCTTTTGTTGATATTTATCTGATCTGGCAAATTATTCTTATAGGGATTGGGGCGATTAAGATTTCAGGTCTGAAAGCTGGTAAAGCCTGGTTGGCGACTCTGGCTGCAATTTTGATTTTCCTGGCATTAAAAGCAATACCAGGTTTAATCACTTCCCAATTGAGCGGTCTTTCTACTGGTGGTTTTTTCTTCTTCTAAGATTATGAGTAATTTGCCATTTATTCAAATGCGAGACCTTCGAAAGACCTTTATCATGGGGCGCCAAAAGGTGCATGCTCTGGCAGGGATTGATCTGGATATTAAAAAGGGTTCATTTACCGTGATTATGGGTCCCTCCGGTTCGGGTAAAAGCACATTACTTTACCTTCTGGGAGGTCTGGATCGCGCAACCAGTGGAGAAATTCACGTGGACGGATTTGAATTGGAAAAAATGGATGAAAATGATCTTGGACTTTTTCGGCGCAAGAAGGTCGGTTTTATTTTTCAATCCTTTAATCTTATTTCCAGCATGACCGCCTTTCAAAATGTCGCTTTCCCAATGCGTTTCGCTGGGATTCCCACTAAAGAAAGGCATGTGCGGGCTTCTTCTCTCTTAAATCAGGTTGGGCTTTCAAATAGAGCCCAGCACCGGCCGACCGAACTTTCCGGAGGCCAGCAACAGCGCGTTGCGGTGGCACGCTCGCTGGTTAATAACCCGCCGCTTATTTTGGCAGATGAGCCCACCGGCAACCTGGATACCACAAGCGGCTATAGCATCATGAAACTGCTTTCTCGCCTTAATCAGGAGGGCAGAACAGTAGTAGTGGTAACCCATGATTTACGCATGCGCCAGTTTGCCTCCGAGATGATTTTCCTTTTGGATGGAATGGTTGTCAGCGAAGCGGAATACGATGCCGCCGCCAGTTTTGAATTGCAAGAAAAAGAAGCAGAGGAGTTGATATGAAAAAACTTATCCGTTCATTCTTATTTTCAATCTTAATACTGATCTTTGCCTTGGGAACCATCGCGAGTCCTGTGGTATTTGCACAGGAAGGAACTACAACGCCTATAGTGACACTTACTCCAACTCCTACAGCCACATCTACTTCGACTACTGTAGCGACACTCACTCCAACTCCTACAATGACCGTCTTTGGACGCCCATTGGTTGTCATTTATGCGTATGATTATGGACAGTCAGCCGTCAATCCCGGTAGTGATTTTACCCTCAAAATTCGACTTAAAAATGCTGGCGGAAGCGATGTTTATAACCTTATCGCAAGCTTTGCAAGCAGTGACTTCTTGCCATTAGAGACCGGTGCAGTACGAGTTGTTCCTTACCTGGATACAGATGCCGCTACCGATATCAGCCAGCCGTTAAGGGCAAACGCAACCTTATGGGGCTTGGCTTCGGGTTTGGTCACGATGAATGTCAGCTATACAGACTTTCAGGGTACCAGTTATAGCGAAGTATTTACATTGGCGATTAACTTAACACAACCCGTTTATTCTTCTGCAGCGACTGCCACACCAACTTCTCAGGCTCGGGCGCAATTGGTAGTGGGAGGTTATGAAGTCGATGTAAACCCATTGCAACCCGGCTCAATATTCAACTTAAAAGTGCTGATGCGTAACCTGGGGACTGTTGAGGCACAGGGTGTAACCATGGTGTTGGGTGGAGGAGTTTCTGGATCGGATGGCAGTGGCACACCCACCGTTGGGGGGTTATCCGGTGGCAGTTCAGATCTGAGCACATTTGCACCACTTGGCTCCTCCAACCTTATTTACCTCGATAAAATCGCAGCTGCCGAATCAAAATCAACTGAAGTACAACTGATTGTCAATGTCTCTACCATCCCAGGCGCTTATCCTTTCAAAATCTCATTTGCTTATACCAATAGTAAAGGCGAGCGGGTGGTGGATGACCAGGTCATTACCCTTCTGGTTTATTCCCTGCCACGCGTAGAATTGGGTTTTTACCGCGATCCTGGCATTTTGTTTGCAGGACAAGTTTCACCCTTACCGATTCAAATCACCAATTTGGGTAAGACCACGGCTATCCTTGGAAATTTAAGAGTGAGTGTTACGGGTGGTGCCGATTTGAGTGAAAATGTGGCACTGGTTGGCCCATTGGAACAGGGTGGTTATTTCACCCTGGATGCGATGGTAATGCCATATCAGACTGGCCCCCTGGATATTCTGGTCTCAGTTTCTTACAATGATGATTTTAATCAACCAAGGACTGTGGAACAAACTCTGTCCGTCCAGGTAGAACCGGAGCAGATTTTTGAACCGATGCCTGGTGATGGCACAGATCTACCGGTAATTGAAACCCAAGAAACATTTGCCGAGAAAGTCGTTCGTTTTTTGAAAGGATTATTGGGTTTGGGCAGCGCAAAATCTGAACCGGCATTGGATTATCCCATGCCGGCAGATGGTGGTGAATTTCCTCAGCAAGAAGTACCGGTGGTACCGATTAAGCCTGGCGGCAAAGGATAACTCGCATGCATTTTTGGGATTTCTTCAGCCTGATTATTGAAAACCTCAATCGGCGGAAAGGGCGGGTGGCATTGACCGCAATTGGTGTGGTCATTGGCACAGCTGCGGTAGTGCTGTTGGTCTCTCTGGCGACCGGACTGCAAAAATCGGCCACCAGCAACTTGTGGGGCATTAATGACCTGACCCGCATCGAAGTTTACCCAAATTGGGGCTCCGGACCGATGATGATGGTAAATGGTGTTGCTGAAAGCCCTTCAAATATAAAAATGTTGACCAGCGCTGCTTTGACAGAAATTGCCGCCATCGATGGTGTGGATAAAGTTATTCCGCGTGATTACTTGAATGGCTCTGCTATGGTGAAGCTGGGTAAATTGGAATCCTGGGGCAATATTATGGGGGTTGAGACAGCGAGCCTGGAAGATCTGCGTTATCTGGTAAATGAAGGCACGCTTGAACTACGAAGAGGGACGGTAATCGTAGGCAGCTGGATTCCAAAAAATTTTTATAACCCCAATATGCGTCCCGGAGAAGAGCCGCCCGAACCTCCTCAAATGATGGATCAACGAATCAAACTGGTGCTGTCAAAGTGGACTGAGGACGGCCAGGAAGTCAAGAAAACAGTCACTTTGCAGGTGGCAGGCACGCTTCAAGAAATGCGCAATGAAGCGGATGGCACCATGTATGTCAGTATGACTGATCTGGAAGCATGGAATCAATGGTTTAACAACGGGAAGCGCGTCAATCGAAACAAAGATGGTTATCAAAACGTGATTGTTCAGGCTGTTTCTCCGGATGTGACCGTTGATGTTACCAATCATATTAATGATCTGGGTTTTATGGCCTACTCCCCACAAAGTACCGTAGAGGGGATTAACTCCTTCTTTGTGGTCTTGCAGATCATCTTTGGCGGAATTGGAGCCATTGCGTTACTGGTGGCTGCTATTGGAATCGCCAATACGATGACGATGGCTATTCTGGAGCGTACGCGTGAAATTGGGCTGATGAAAGCAATTGGAGCCACCAATAAGGATGTCCTGACCATATTCCTGGGAGAAGCTGCTGGAATCGGCTTTTTGGGCGGTTTGGGAGGCATGCTATTGGGTTGGGGGGGCAGCAAAGTACTTAACATCGTTGCCATGCAATTTATGGCAGGTCAGGCTGAACAAGGGATCGTTTCGAATGGTATTTCCACGGTTACCCCCACCTGGCTTCTTCTGTTTGCCATAATTTTTGCTACCCTGGTGGGCTTTTTGTCTGGATTGTATCCGGCGTTGCGAGCTGCAACATTGGAGCCGGTTATGGCGCTGAAGTACGAATAATACATTTGGAATGTTGTAAGTCTGAAGAAAAAGAATGAATGGAATATGCCGGATAGAAAAGAGTATAAATGACGGATGATCATAAATTTGAAGACAGAGTAAGGGGTGCGCTAGCGGATATATCTGGCGTTCGCGAGAAGCGTATGTTTGGCAGTCTGGGATTTATTGTGCGCGGAAAATTATGTATCAGTGCGCGTGCCGAGCGCATGATGTGCCGTATTGATCCGGCCATTTATGACACTGAATTGAAAAAACCAGGATGCCGCGCAGTTATTATGAAAGGCAGCGAGAGCCGCGGTTATATATGTCGATAGTGAGTATTTGAAATCAGATAGCGATCTGCAATATTGGATTGATCGTGCGTTGGAATATATCGCGACCATCTCATGAAAACAAGATACCCATGGTGAAATTAGAGGAAAACAATCAGAAAGCACTGCGTGAATAGCTCAACGATTGGTAAACTTGCTTGCATGCCAGAGAGGCGAAAAACTTACATTACATAAGCCTGGTTTACTTACATTTTGAACTCAGGTTTCTATAAAAATGAAAAAGTGATAATCATCGAAAAACATCCTCACTTTTTCAATCTTTGGTTTTTTGTGAACGGCTTAAAAAATATCTTTTTAAGCGGTTGATTATTACTTAAATACCATCAATCCTGTGATGGATATTCAATAACCAATCCAATTGCTTTGGCAATTTGATTCATTTCCACATGCGTTATTTCACCAATTTTTCGTATAAAACGAGTTGTTGATACTGATCGGATCTGAAAGGTATCGGCGGCAGAGTTCTTGCCAAGCCCATTAAATGCACTCGGGCGCACTTTGACCATCCAAGCAGCCTGTTTATAATTTTCCTTCCAATCAGTTAATGGAATAACTACCCGCAGAGGTAAAATGCCGATGAAATCGCTACTTACAATAGCAACAGGTCGTACTTTCTTAATTTCTGCTCCGATAGTTGGGTCAAGATTAATTAACCAGACTTCGCCCCTAAGCATTAATTATATCCTCTCCGTCAAGTTCAGTCATGGCCTTCAATTCCTCGTCATTTGCATATTCGTCGAAGAGCTGTTCAGCAGCTAGGCGCATTTCCGCATACGTATGTTGGCGCATTTGTATGGAGAGAAATTCCCGCACCAGTTCTGAGAAAGAAATTCCCAAATCCTCGGCAATTTTATCCAATTTGCCTCGTTGTTTCTTGTCAAGCAATATTTGTGTGCGTATGTAATCTGACATAAATGCCTCACTTTTTCACATGTTATTATACATATGATTTGATGTATGGTCAATATTCATACACAGTGTATAAATATGGCGCTAAAGAGGTTTATCGTTAAGTTAATTTAGGTAAACCCACATTTCCAAATTTGAATCATTTTAAAAAAGTAAAAAAATCTCAGTTTCAATAAGTATTTTCTTGACTACAATGATAGCCTTTGTGCGAAAATCCAATGTGGAATTTGCAGTTTCTATAAAAACAAAAAAATGATAATTATCGGAAGAAAAAACCCCCATTTCAATTTGCCCTAATCTGATACCTGCTATGGTCAAAATGGTGGCAAAATCGAGATATTTGAGTCGAAATTTGTGATTTTTGACTCAAAATGATGTTTGTAGCATCTGTTTGGGAGTATTTGTTTTTATCACAGGTAATTGAAAATCCTCTTGCCTAATGTTATTTCTAGAAACAATTAAACGGAGTTTTATTTAAGATATCTAATCTAATTTTAATGTAATAAAAGACGATTCAATTTACCCTGGGTATTGGATAGGGGGTCAGATGGAGCGATGAATAAATTATTTGCCCTATATATAGGGGTGTTAATGTTTAAAAACTCTGGGCTTTGAAATTTAGTCGATAACTATTTTCAGATTCGATAACAAGGAAGATGACTGCGTTGACTTTTTGGGGAACGACTGTCATAATCTGCAGATGGAGTATTCAGGTTGAAATTTGAGATTTTTTCTGCAATAATTGGATTGGGTGCCACACTGGGTATGTGGCGAATTTACCAATCCGTGCCTGAAGAGGAACGCCTGCCGGCAGCCAAATCTGCTTTGTGGGTGTTGGCCGGGGCATTCGGAGGCAGTAGACTGGGTTTCTTTCTGTGGCAGCCAGCCTACTTGACCGATAGCGGATGGAAGGCCATTCAATTTTGGGAGGGTGGTTTTGTCTGGCCGGGAGCAGTCGTAGGTGCTATATTTGCATCAATACTGATTGCATTGATTCGGCGGAAGGATGTGCGTCTGTTGCTTGACCAGCTATCCCCCTTACTTCCTCCCGTCGCCATCATGACCTGGCTGGCTTGCATCCCTGCCGGATGTGGGTATGGAAGTCGACTGCCGGTGAATATTACCTGGTTGACGGTAATTGATGAACGTGGCGTGTATGCCAGCCGATTCCCAAACCAAATTGTGGCTGCACTGTTTCTTTTCTTTATATTTTATGTTTTTGAGCGATCTTTTACGACAAACAGAATTGGATTGCGGTCAGGGCTGACCTGGTTGTTGTTTTGTTTGCATACGCTCCTTTTTTCTTTGTTTCGGGCGGATATACGTCCTGGGTGGAAGAATTTGCCGGTCGATGTATGGATGGTATTGGGCTTTCTGCTGGTTGCGATGATCTATATGATTTTCATTCTGAAACCGAGAATTGAGAACGTAGCAAGTTCCTGATTACAGATATAATCACATAGAGTAGATCGTGATCGGAAAGAAGTCAAATCAAACATGGAGAGAAGTGAGTTTTGAGTCTTTCGAATAAAATGGATCAAACAAACAGAATTCAGGACGGTTTGATTGCATCCAGTGATTGTTATTGCTAAGCAGTAGATCTAGAAAACGGGTTTTCTTTTCGGAGGATTACCAATCGGATTATGAAATGTAAACTGGCATTATCACAAATGAATACGGTTCTAGGTGACGTAGCAGCCAATCTTGAGACCCATCTGAAAATCATCGAGCAGGCCTGTGCTCAGCAGGCGGATTTGCTGATTTTTCCGGAGCTTTCTTTAACCGGTTACTTTCTGCAGGATCTGGTTCCGACGGTTGCCCTCCGCCCATATGCAGGCGACCCGATTTTTAATCAATTGCTGCAAGCCAGCCGGCGCATTGACCTGGTGGTGGGGTTTGTGCAGGAGGATGAGCGCAATCGCTTTTTTATTGCTTCAGCTTATCTTTCAGGAGGTGAGCTTGTCCACATTCACCAAAAAATTTACCTGCCCACCTACAGCGTTTTTGATGAAGGGCGCTTTTTTGCCGGGGGTGACCGGGTGAGTGCGTTTGATACTCGCTTTGGTCGCGTGGGAGTATTGGTTTGCGAGGATTTCTGGCATGCATCGCTGCCCTATTTATTGTGGCAGGATGGTGCTGATCTGATGATTTTTTCTTCTGCCTCACCAGGCCGTGGACTAACCAAAGAACCACAGCTGGATTCTGCCCGCTGGGTTGATCATATCAACCGCGCTTACGCCAGTCTTTTCACTACTTTTGTTGCCCATACCAATCGGGTTGGTTTTGAAGACGGAATGAACTTTTGGGGTGGGGCAATGGTTTACGACCCCAATGGCAATGTGCTGGCACGTGCTCCCCAACATGAAGAGGCATTGCTGTTTTGTGAAATCGATTTAAACCAGCTGCATCGTACAAGGGCACGCTTGCCGTTATTACGTGATGAACGTACTGCAATGGTGCAGAGGGAATTAACTCGCATTCTCAGTAATGGCAGCCAACCGGCAGGGCGTTAAGTGAGGGAAAATGACAGATTTAAGTATTAATACCGAACTGGCAACCAAAATATTATCTGATTTCATTAACAGTGAAATTATCCGTACAGGATATAAGAAAGCTGTCCTTGGGATTTCAGGCGGCCTTGATTCAGCACTAGTGTGTGTGTTGGCTGCCAGAGCGCTCGGTCCAAAAAATGTACTGGCTATCCGGATGCCATATCGTACTTCTTCACAAGATTCGCTTGACGATGCCGATAAAATTATCGAATTGAGTGGTGTAGAAAGTCTCACTTTTCCAATTACCGCCATGGCCGATGCCCTGATTGAATCCACTCCGGATATGGATACAACCCGCAAAGGCAATATCATGGCACGTATGCGCATGATTGTCTTGTATGATCAATCGGCCGCTTTTGGTGGCCTGGTAGTGGGTACCGGTAATAAAACTGAAATTCTGCTGGGATATACCACTTTGTATGGTGATTCTGCCTGCGCACTCAACCCGTTAGGCGACCTGTACAAAACACAGGTGCGCCAATTAGCTAACGAATTAGGTATACCGCCAGCGATTGTAAACAAACCACCCTCTGCTGATTTATGGGCCGGCCAAACAGATGAGGGCGACCTTGGATTTACCTATGCAGAGGTTGATCAGCTGCTTTATTTATTGGTGGATGAACGTTACTCACCTCAGGAATGCATCGCGGCCGGATTCAAGGAAGAATTTGTGAAGGAAGTCATGCGGCGTGTGCAACGTAATCATTTCAAGCGCGTCATGCCGCCAATCTGCAAGTTGAATAATCGCACCATTGGATACGATTTCCTGTATATGCGTGATTGGGGAACTTAACCTAATTTTGTTCGAGCAGATAATAATCAAAGACATTACCTTCAATTTTAACCGGCAGGTGGGGTGATGCAACCGTATACCAGGCAGCCTGACCATTCATCAATTGTACTTTCCATGTTTCAAACTCACCGGCAGGAACTTTGATCGTCTCTTTAGAACTTTGGATTAAGAAATTTGATTTTAGAACAGGCCCATTATCCTGTGTTTTTTCACGCCATCCGAAAGGGTCCAAATAAGAAGTCATCCATGTATTTTGGGTCTCAAAGGCCAGACCCATTAAACGAAATGGCCATTCTTCTGTGACGAGAATATTTGAGGAAAAATCGAATTGATCTTCAAATCCACGGGAATTGGTCACAATTATTCGGGATTTATCGTTAAATGGATTTATTTCCCATTGATTGCTAAAAGTTTCGGTCTTATCAATTTGTTTCAGGGAAATTATGGCGAGATCGGTCATATTCCATTGTGCATTCATTGCGGTTGAACCAGCCATTGAAGAAAAATAGCTATTGCCTGCTTGTACTTCAAATGCTCCGCTGGAGCGTTGGCAAACAAGTTGAATTACCTCAACACCGGAAGAGATTTGGCAGCTTCCCGAGCCGATAACTTCATCCCCTTTATGCCTTAATTCATAGCGAAGATTTATGTGACCAGGCATATGATCTGATGACAGAGGTAAATAATTAATTGGACTGCTATTCATGACTTCCAGGACGGCAAAGATCATAAAAATAGAAGTTGCGACAATGATCGGCCACCAGTTTGCAATACGGTTATTGGTCGTTGAGATCTCTACAACCTTTGCTTCCGGTTCGGGCCTCGGAGTTAATCGGATCAGGAGCATCAAACCTGAAACCAGCAAAAAAGCTCCGAATATTGCTGCTTGAAGAGAGGGAAAAGGGAGGTGATTGCCGGGGAATATACCGGTTTGAATTAAAACAATAACAGAAAACAAATTATTGGCGAAATGAACCACCATACTGGCAACAATTGAACGGGTTCGCCAGTAGGTGAAACCTAAAATCAGTGTAATCGGCAAAAGACCGGCAAACCCCTGAAATCGTAAGTGAAATAAAGCAAACAACAAGCCGGCAACAAGAACTGCTTTAATCGGAGAGAAATATTTTTCGTAAGAACTCTGAATGACACCCCGAAAAACGAACTCCTCACAAATTGGAGCAGCAATCGCCAGCCCCACAAAAATCAAGCCTGCTTGCAGCACATTCGTTGGGACCATTCCTGGAATCGCCGGGATTTGATAACCAGTGATTTGTATTGCTAAAATTTCGATCATACTGTCCAATAACCAGGCACCCATTCCTAATAAAAAGCTGACAAGGAGGATAAAATTGCTGATTTTGCGGAATTTTATACTTTGTGGAATATTAATTTTTTCCCGTTTTAATAAATACCAGGCTGGAAGGAAGATCAGAACCCCTTCGGTTAGCAATAAACCAATTGAAAAATTGATTGATTGCAGCCAGAAACCGAGAGTAATGACAAGCAACATACAAATCAGGTAGAGGATATTCGCTTTTTTGATGGTTAAATATTGCATGAATTTACCTTTGGGAGCGTTGAAACCGGGTGACCTAATCGTGGGTTGGGAACAAAACGAATACTTCTATTCCTTTCCGATTATGGGCAGATAGGAATAAAAGTTTTGAATTACAGTGGTTGTCAACGTTAAACTATGCTGTAATTCGGGGTTGTTGACTGAAGTAAGAATCAGAGTTACACGATCCTGTTGGTCGATGACTGCATCAGGTGGGATAGTTACCTGCACCTGAAGTGAGCCGGTTTCCAGAAAACCCAGATTTTCGATGAAACCTGGATTTGTAGTTGTGTTCCAATCGGAAGGGGATAGAGTTACGTGATACGAATCAAGCGAACCATTATTCGCAATGTGAATACGATATTCGACCTGGGTGCCCGCTTCGCCATTTTTATCTGCTAAATCTGCGTTGATTGTAAAGCTGTAATTTTCCTGGCAGTAGCGGACTGAAAAATCATCAATGAACCAACCTTCACTGCCATTGCTGCTGTCAGTACCCAAACGGTAGCGAAAGGAAGCTGTTTCACCAGCAATTTGGCTTAAATCGATTACACTTTTCTGCCAGCTTTCCGTACCACACCATCCCGACTTACCTCCCAGTGGGTTGGAATATCTGGAGGCGATCAGCCCATCGTAGCCATAAGTGCTGGCGGGAAACCACTCTTGTGGCACCTGCGTCCAGCCTGGGCTGCTATTGGAGCTATATTCGAGAATCCCGGCATCCAGGCAGCCACTGGTGTCACTTTCCAGATTGCGCCACTGCCAGAATTGGAGGGAGGGGGTTTTGGCAGCGTTTGGAATTAACAGCACAGGACTTGCCAGCAATTGGTCGCTGACAATACTTGGGGCATTGGCATGAAAAGATTGTATGAGCGAGCGAAAACGGTCTGTGCTTAACCCCCAGGTGCTGCTCGTCCAATCCTCACTGGGCGCCTCAAAGTCGTTCTGATATAGCGTTCGGGTTAGTTCGGCAGATTGACAATCACCCGTCAAAGAGAAGGTATAAAAGCCATTGCCGGACGAAAAATTGCTTTGACCGCAACCATTATTGGCACTGACTCGCCAGTAATACGCAGTGCTGCTATCCAATGCTGAGGTGGGGGTGTAGGTTGCAGTGCTCAGATTTGGTTCATCGATAATGATGTTGGTAAATTCACTATCGCGTGCTAATTGAAAATGATAACTGCCGGCCTGCTCAACAGACTGCCAGGTAAAGGATAGGTCTAATGGATATGGGCTTCCTTCCAGAGAAGGGGAAAACAAGGTCGGGACAACCGGCACAGCATTGCTGATACCCAGCTTAAAAGGAAGGTCGTGCTGTAGACTGGCACTTGTGCCTTGTAAGGTAATGTCGTACAAGCCGGGGGCAGCAACTGGTTCAGCTACGATTGTCATGTCTGCATGCGTATCGGGCAGCGCAGGATTGGGATTGAAATCGAAGCTGGTGTGGGATGGCAGGCCGACCAATCCAAGTGTGACCGGGGTGAGGTAGCCTTCTATACTGGTCACTTCCACTGGCGATTGAACGGTTTCTCCCGTACAAACGTTCATATCGGTTTCTTGCATTTGCAGTTCAAAATCGGAACTGGGTGGGCCAAGCCAGATTTGTGTGCTGGGATCGCCGAGAATATTGTAGCTCTCAAAGTAATATTGGCCGTAAGAAGGATAATTATCACGGACTTTGTTCAGGCCATCATAGACGGGATTTGCGATCCTTGGCGCGAAAGCAGGTATGGCGAAAAAGGAATCGTAGAAAACGCGTTCGAGAATGTCGTCAGTTTCCCAAAAGCTGTTATCAGCAGAACCTAAAAATACAATTGCCCCTTTTTGCTCCTGACGAATCCAGGTCTCACCGAAGGCTTCCGTTAATGAGTCGTTTCCGAAATCACCGGTCAGGCAGGCGAAACTGGTTATCAGAGAAAACACATTGTTGTTGGAAAGTGCGCGGACAGTAGCGCTTGTAATATTGATATTGCCATCCCCCCACCGATCTGTGGATCCATGTCCGGAGTACGTCACAAACACGCGCTGATTGTCGATAGAATTGATGATATTCGATGATGTTGCGCTATTGCTGACACAATAAAGCTGATCGCCGCCGGATTGGGGGTTGTTCGGAAAGCTGCCGCTATAGCCAAACGGCAGCCCATAGGAATTTATCACATAATTATGGGTATTTTCGGCTGTAAGATAATGACCGCTGTCACAGCTGGCTATAAAGGATGCTTTCTTGACCCAGGCTTGACGGCCATCCAAGTCGGCGTACGCGATCGTCTTATTGATGATGTTGTTGAGTTGCTGGATATCGCGCACGGAAAAGCGCCCATAAAAAATATCCGGGTCGTAATCAGTGCTGCCATTCATGGTAGCGTAATAGAGATCTGTCTTCTTTGCGATTTGCATGGTGCCTTTATCAGCTTTTGACCAGGCCGGGATCAAATTGCTGTCTCCAACCAGCAAGAGATAAGAAGGCGGGGTTTTCCAAGTATCATAGGCATTTTGAATATAGCTCTTGATGCCGGTTAAGCTGGAAGAGCCAACCTCAGACAGACTCGCCACTGTCACCTGGTAGCCCTGATTCTGCTTAAAATTTACAAACGGGGCCAGAGCGTTGATAAAGCTGTCCGGACTGATGATCAAATATCCAATCGGGGCTGATGGCGCTTTATCTACGGCCAGATTGTCTTGAGATCTTATCAATTCGTCATCCTGGAGGGCATCGAAGGAGGGATCTGCCAGGCGGGCTGATCGTTGCATCTCGGCCAATGTGGGTGCCTGCCAGGAAAGGCGTAGTTTCAAGCTTTGCAGAAGCTGGATTTTACCTTCGTGGGGATCATAACGCACGGGATGAATTTGGATCGGTTGAATGTGATGATTGCGCTGCTGGTAGCTGCTTCCCAAGTAGGTTGTTTGCACAGGCAGCCAACCTTGGTTTTGGTAGGCAATAGGATCAGGCTCAACCCAGGGTGGTGTGTAATCCGTTTTTGGCATAAGGGGCTGTGAGGGAAGCATGATCGTGGGCAGACTCACTGCTGCTAAATCAACTTCCCGCGACGAACTTTCCAGAACCTCAAACCGGGTTGGGCTGGAGGAAGGAATTTCAGCTTTGAGCGTATAAAGTGGTAAATCCGGGCGACCTTGAGGTGCACTATGACCGTATTGTTCCAGAAACAAACGTGTAAAATTCCCATGAGGGCTGCTGTATGTTTCTGCCCAAATACCCGCAAAAGTGATCTCAATTTCAATCGTTGTATTGGAGACATATGTGGTTGTAAAAGCGGTTTGAAATGTTCCATCGGATTCCTGCGCTGAAAACCAGATTGGATCCCCTGGTTTGGTCTGTGCAGCACCAGTATCCCTGGCGGAAACACTGACCGGCTTAACCGTACCGGTGGAAGCCAGTAGGATGCACAAGAGAAAAAGAAGGATTACACATTTTTTCATGAGGATTGGCAGAAAATGGAGGTTTTCAGATGAGAATCTGTTTATTAATTTTAGCATATAGTCTCATAAAAGTTTCGGCAGAGAGGTTAATTTACTGCTTAAGAACATACATTTTCCCTGAACATTTTCAGGGTGTCAAATCCGCTGAACAATAACAGAGCATACATTTCTCCTTGCCTTATTCCTGGCCAGAGACTATACTGGGGATTAGAGAAAATACCCGCCTACATGGTGGTTTTGAGAAGGAAAATGACAATTAAACAGATTTTAAAAGGCATTCATCAAACTGCCGAGTTAAAAACACGCCTGGTATTCTTTGATATGGATCATACCATCTTGAATGCAAGCAAATATCACCGTCAAAGTTTCACGAAATCGTTGAATAAATTATTTGGAACCAACGAGTTGCCCCGCACCACGACATCCGGGTACCCCTATTTGGAAGTGGCACGTAGATATGCGAATGCATGTGGTATCAGTGACGAATTCTACGATTCCAAACAGGCAGAATTAACCAGTTTACTGGTTGAAAATATGCTTAATTCTCTGCCAGATGAAATGAGCGATTGTGTTTACCCGGGGACCGTAGCGTTGTTGGAAAGACTTCGACAGGCAAATATCGCTCTGGGAATTACGACCGGTACAATGCGAGATATCGCGGTACCTCTGCTGGAGCGTACTGGGTTATTACCTTATTTCCCATTAATGGCCTTCGGCGACCAGGTCCGCGAGCGCGAACAGATTTTACAGAAAGCACTTGATCAGGCACCCTGGGTATATGGACTTAACCCCGACGAGGTTCAATTGGTGACCGTCGGCGACGCTGTCACGGATATAACAGCTGGAAAAGCTTATGGTGCAGTAACAATTGCAGTTGCAAACGGAGTTACCAGCATGGAGCAACTGGCAGCGTGTAAGCCTGATTTTTTGTTTGCAAACCTTGAAGATACCAATGCCATTTATACAGCAATCCTCAATGGAACTGCTTGCAATTAATTTCACAATTGCGTTGACACAGGCACTCGCCGGGATTATACTCAATATATAAAAATATATATTACCTTCAGGGCAGGGTGAGGAAGAAACCTTCCAATTCCCGATCGGTGGTCACAACCCACGAGCAGGCAAATAACGCCAGCATGATTTGGTGAAATTCCAGAGTCGACGGTACAGTCCGGATAGAAGAAGGCTAACCAGCATTAATGATGTGCTCTCTTGCCCTGAAATTTTATTTCAGGGCATTTTGTATAGTAGGTGTTTGATTAAATGGAAACCAGAATCGAATCAAAACAAAAATTAGCAAATGGCAGACAGAGAGCTGCCGCCTGGTTGCGTCGTAACGGCAACAGCTTGATGTTTGTGACAGCGCTGCTGGTTATATTGCTTTGGGAAGGGGTTACCCGTTGGGGGTCATTGCCAGCCTTTATTTTGCCCTCACCATGGGCAGTTTTACAGCGCTTTTGGAGTACTCTCGGGGATGGGACGTTGTGGCGGCATACTTCGGCCACCCTCCTGGAGATCGTACTGGGATTAGCGGTCGGGGTTATCGCGGCGACGATCACAGGATATTTACTGGCAAAATCACCCACCCTGGAAAGTATCTTATCGCCCTACCTGGTTGCCAGCCAGGCCATACCGATTGTGGCCATTGCTCCTCTGCTGGTGATCTGGTTCAGCCCGGGTTTGTTTTCCAAAGTATTAATCGCATCTCTGATTGTTTTTTTTCCGGTGCTGGTCAATACGGTGGTGGGTGTGCGTGCGGTACCACAAGACCTGCGTGATTTGATGCGCTCTTTGCGTGCATCCCGTTGGCAAACCTTGCGGTTGTTGGAAATCCCGGCAGCCTTACCCGTATTTTTAGGTGGTTTACGGATTGGTGCAACGCTCTCGGTGATTGGTGCTGTGGTGGGTGAACTGATTGGTGCGAACCGTGGCCTCGGATTTTTAATCGGCATCGGTCGTGGTCAGTATGATACAGCCCTGGTATTTGTGGCTGTGTTTACCCTCGTTGTGCTGGCATTGAGTCTTTATGGCATAGTAATTCTTTTGGAACGCAGGTTGCTTGCCTGGCAACGCTCGGCCCGTAAAGGCACATTATTGGATATGAATGGATAAAGGAAGAAATTTTATGAAAAAGAAATTTTTATTTGCACTCATGCTGATATTAATTATGAGCGCTTGCGCGCCAACCGCTGGGCAACCTGGCACTCAACCTATGACGGCTGTGCGGCTGCCGGTTGGTTTTATCCCCAATGTGCAGTTTGCACCTTTATATGTTGCGCTTGAAAACGGCTATTTTCGAGACGCAGGCCTGAATGTGACCCTTGACTACAGCATGGAAACGGACAATGTCGCGTTGGTAGGGGCTGGTGAAATACCATTCGCGATCGCTTCCGGGGAGCAAGTGATTTTGGCCAGGGCCCAGGGTCTGCCGGTGGTATATGTGATGAACTGGTACCGCAATTATCCGGTTGGAATCGTTTCCTTAAAAGAAAAGAATATCACCAGGATTGAAGATCTGGTGGGAAAAAAAGTGGGTATCCCGGGTCTGTATGGGGCCAGTTATATTGGTTTAAAAGCCATGCTCAACGCTGGCGGCCTGCAGGAATCTGACCTTATTCTGGATTCGATTGGTTATACTCAGGTCGAATCCCTGGTGGCCGGCACGGAAGATGCGGCCGTTATTTATATCACCAACGAGCCTATCCAATTAATGTCACAGGGCTATCAGATTAATCTGCTGAAGCTGGCTGATATGACAGAACTGGTTTCGAATGGTTTGATTACCAATGAAAAGACGATTGCAGAAAAGCCGCAGCTCGTGCTTCAAATGGTGGCGGCCATTAGCAAGGGGATTGCAGCAACCATGGCAGATCCTCAGGCAGCTTATGCGACCACTTTAAAATACGTTGACAATCTTGATAAGGCAGATGCTGATGTTCAAAAGCAAATTCTTTCGGCGTCAATTGATTTGTACCAAAAGGATCCTTTAGGGTACAGCAATCCTCAAGCCTGGCAGAACATGTACGATGTTTTGAAGGGTATGGGCCTTATTTCCGCTCCGCTTGATTTAGCCTCTGTCTATAGCAATGATTTCTTATGGAAAAAGGAATAACAGCCGGTGGTACCTTTCTTACAGGTTAACGATTTACACATCACCTTTGCCAATGAGAATGGCGGGCTACAGGCATTGCAGGGTGTCAGCTTGAATTTGGACCTGCATGAGTTTGTAAGTGTAATTGGCCCATCCGGCAGCGGCAAAAGCACATTGTTAAGGGTGATTGCCGGGCTGCTGGTACCATCGCGGGGTGAAGTCATCATTCGCACCCCACATGACTACCCGCCCAGGATAGGGTATGTCTTTCAACAGGCCAACCTGATGCCCTGGCGTACTGTTTTGGAAAACATCCTTTTACCGCTTGAAATTCAAGGTGTGGACAAGCGTACAGGGCGCGGCAAGGCCCTCGATTTGGTGGAATTGATGGGATTAAAAGGATTTGAGGCCAGTTGGGTACAGGATCTTTCGGGTGGTATGGCGCAGCGAGTGGCCATCGCGCGGGCCCTAATTCAAGAGCCTGAGTTATTACTGTTGGATGAACCTTTTGGTGCCCTGGATGCGCTTACCCGTGAGCAGATGGGGGTTGAATTACTGCGTATCTGGCAAGCTCGCCGGACAACGGTGTTAATGGTGACCCACTCTATTTCTGAGGCTTTATTGCTTTCGGATCGGGTGCTGGTTTTAAGCTCGAGGCCGGGCAAGATCATATCAGATATGGTGGTGGATCTCCCCCGTCCGCGCAGTGATCAATTGCGCTATGAAGCCCATTTTGGAAATCTGTCCCGGCAGCTTAAAGCACAAATATTACCGGTTTGATTTACCCGATGCTTAAAACCTGAGTTGGACTTCTTTTCAAGTTATGGTCGGTGGGATCATGGCCAATGCATCCAGAAGGCGCTGGCGGTCTACCAGGCCGACTGGATGATTCTCTTCGTCAATGATGACCAGCCATTTGCGCCCTTCCGCCATCATCTTCTGGATGGCGGTCGCAATTGGCAATTCAGGTGAAGCGGTGATCGGGTTTGGGCTCATTAAATCTCTGGCGATAACATCTGTGATCGGGTCGAGATCCAGGCGCTTGAACGCCGAGAGAATCGAAGGACGGATGGGCACTGGCAGGCGCGTAAAGACGTCACCATCGCTCATGATGCCGCTGACTTTCTTATCCTGGTCAACCACGATAACGCGGTGGCTGCCATTTTCCAACATGGTATGGATAACGGTGGCAATGTCATCATGCTCAGTAACTGTTGGCACCACGGGGGACATGATCTCCCCGACTTTTTTGACATAACCCGGCACAGACAGGGGCGGAAGCTCTTTGGTGGCTGAAGGCACCACCAGGCGCAGAATGTCAAAGCGCGATAAGATGCCAACCAGAACCTCCTTTTCATTGACAACCGGCAGACGTTTGATTTCGTGCTTTTTCATCAAATTGACAGCCTGCCCGATCGGAGCGTCTGACCGGGTTGTAAAGACCGGTGTACTCATGACATCTTCCACTAACCCGTGCGACTGCTCCAGCGCATCCAGCTCTTTCTTGATCATTTCTGTATCAAAATGGCGCGCAATCGAAAGCCTTTGATTCAAGCCTGCCCGTGAGATCAAGTCCTCATCGGTTAAAATTCCAATCACATTCCCTTGTGAATTCACAACTGGCATAGCCTTGGTGCCTTGTTTCAACATCAGTTCCCAGGCCTGTCGAATGGTTTGTTTGGGGGTCAGCAGCTTGACATCCCGCGACATAACTTCACCGGCCAGGCGATCTACCGGCAGCGGATTGAGGTAGCGGTGTGTATATTTAAGCACCTGGATGTCTTCAACTGTCATTAAGCCTTCGCGCACCAAAGGGTAGATTTTTTCGAGCACCAGCGTGATTTTTTCAGTGGTATCCACCACTTCGATGATCAACGGCAAATCTTCAGAGATGCGCAGAATGGCAGCTGTATGGATACGCGAGCGTGCCCCGAAACCGGCAATACCGCGCGTCACGGTTGCGCCGGCCATTCCCTCCTGGGTTAAGATTTCCAGTATGACAAAATAAAGCGGCTTCCCGCGCCAGAGATCACTCTCTCCAATATAAATCTTGAGGCGTTTTGTGTTTTCGGATAGATACTGTTCCATTATTTCTCCTCTTCACCCTAAAACAACTTTCCGATCCAGATACCACAAAGGGCAAAAAACCCACCCAGCAGGCTGGAGCCAAAGAGATTAAAGAATGCCAGCCATCCCTGACCTTGCTGCAAAAGGCTGATTGATTCCAAAGCATAGGTTGAAAAGGTAGTGTAGGAGCCCAAAAAGCCAATCGTCAGCACCAGACGCAAACGCGGATCCATAACGTAATGTTCACTGATCATCGCCATGATTAATCCTAGCATAAAGCTTCCGCTGATATTAATCAAGAGGGTACCAAAAGGAAAATGGCTGCCCCACCGCAGTGCGGCCCAATCACTGACCCAATAACGTAGATTTGCCCCTAATACGGCTCCAATTGATATCCAAATTGCTTTTTCCACACTAATCCTTTAATCTTTACGCTCAGAAGAGTGTATTTTTTCATGCAGTACGCCTGGAGAGGGGTATGTTTCGCCTTATGACAGCTTTATTTCCCTGGTGAGCTGTGGCCCTGCAAAAATTTTAACTGTGATTGTGGTTGACGTCAAATAATTCCCTCTTGACTAAAGAACAAGTGTTCTATAAAATAGAAGTATGAATCTATCTCGCTATTTTCTCAAATGGAAGCAGCCCCCCGCACTGGAGCGGCAACTTGAACTCAATGCGGAAGTGGTGGTGGCACTGGAAGCCCTGGCCATCCGCCGTCATTCGACGCCTACAGCCGTGATGGCCGAACTGGTACAGCGCGCCCTGTTAATGGAGCAGGTGGAAAAAGAAACCTGGCAAAATTGGCAGAGCCTGACCCCGCGTGAAAAAGAAGTGACTGCCCTGATTTGTAATGGTCTTTCCACCACCGCCATCTGTGCACACCTGGGGGTTGCCAACGAGACGGTGCGCACCCATGTACGCAATCTGCTGGGAAAATTTGGGGTGGCCAACCGCAAAGAATTGCGCCGTTTGTTGGCTAAATGGGATTTTAGTGCCTGGACCTGACCTTTTTTAGTGCTCCTTTGAGAAATCCCCCTGTTTTCACCCTGAATTTCCCCCCAAAGGGGATAGAAAAAATTTTCTAATATGAGTATGATGGGGGCATGAATGCTCTTTTTCCGGCTCAATTACCCAATCAGTTGTTACTGGTGATGGGGGAACACGCAGCCAGTCACTGGATGCTGGAACTGGCTGCCTGGCTCTCCATGCAAGGGCCTGTGCGGGTTCTGGATGGGGGCAATCGTTTTAATGCCTATCCCGTGGCGCAATCCATTCGCCGCCAGAACTACGATCCCCGCCTGGCTTTGGGACGCATCCGCCTTTCACGCGCTTTTACCTGTTATCAGGTGCATGCTTTATTAACCGAATGGCCTGTTGTTCAGCATGCCACCCTCGTATTTGATTTACTGGCCACTTTTTATGATGAAAGTGTTAATTTGCCGGAAAGCCAGCGCCTCTTGCGCAAGGTTTTATGGCAGCTGGAGCAATTGAGCAAGCTGGCTCCCGTCGTGGTCAGCACGCGTATGCCTGCTACTATTTGTGCAGAACGCATGCTGCTGTTTGAAATGTTAAAGGAGCGGGCTGGCAGCTTTCGCCTGGAGCTGGAAATGCAGCCGCAAGATGTAGTGACAATTGCACCCAGCCAGCCCACCCTGTTGCCCTTTCCGGAGGGCAGTACAACTGCCAAATCGATTATCAGGAGGAAATATGGGTAGAACCATCCCATCCATTACACAGGTCTTCATGCATGAAGAACAGTCACTTTCCCGTTTCCGGCGCGCCTTGCGACGAAGCGATCAACTGGCACTGGATGAGCTGCTTTCCAGCGCCCGCCAGCATATCGCTGCGGCTGCCTATGCTACCCATGTGTTGCCGATGGAAACTTTTCTGGTGGCCATGATACTGGAAGAACACAAGGAGGTGCGGCGCCTGCGGGATGAAGTGGAACGGCTGCGCCAGCAATGTGATGCAAACGATTAATGGCTGGTTGTTGGATCTATTTGAAGATACCCAGGCTGCGGGTGTGGTGCTATGGGTACTGACTGATGAAGGGAAACGTGTGCGTTTGCACCAGCCGTTCCCGATTCGTTTCTCCCTTTCCGGCCCTGCAAAAGTCCTGCGCCAGGTATGGCGCTTTTTAAAATCGCATGCCAGCCAGCCGCAATTAAGTCGCCGGGAAGGGCGTGATCTCTTTCATCCAGAGCCGGTGGATCTTTTGGTGGTGGAAGTTGCCTCCTTTTCCCTGCAACAACGCCTCTTTCGTGAACTGCTCGATCGCTATCCTGACCTGCTCTATTATGATGCCGATGTGAGCCTGCCGCTACGTTATGCTGCCAAAACAGACAGTTTTCCACTTTGCCGCTGCGAGATTACCTGCTTTGAATCAGGCCTGATGCATCAATTTATTGTGCGTGACAGCCCCTGGGAGCTTGACCCGCAGGCCCCAGCATTGACCATTATGAATCTTGAACCGGATTGTGATCCTCTGCATGCCAGCCCGCAGGCACTGCTGGTTTCCGTCGCCGGGGTTAATTACCGCCTTTCACTGCACCCAGCGCGAGCGCTGTTGATCAATCTGCAGGCGCTCTTAAAACGACATGACCCGGATGTGCTGCTGACGCGCTGGGGCGATACCTGGCTGCTGCCATTTTTGGTCCAGCTTGCCGAGAAAAACGAAATTACGCTGGCACTCAATCGCGAACCCGGACATGGATTTTTGCAGCGTCCGGAACGCTCCTACTTTTCTTATGGCCAAATCATGTACAGCGGCCAGCAATTTCATCTATTTGGGCGCTGGCATATTGATCGCCAAAATGCCATGTTCTGGACTGACTTTGGTTTGGATGGAATTATAGAGATGGCGCGTGTTACCTCCCAGCCTGTGCAAGTGGCAGCTCGTACCTCGCCCGGCACCGGCATTTCCTCCATGCAAGTGCTGACGGCTTTACGCAATAATATCCTGGTGCCCTGGCACAAACAACAGGGAGAACGCCCCAAAACTGCGCTGGAATTGATCGAATCGGATTTGGGAGGTCTTGTCTACCAACCGCTGGTGGGTCTGCACCGCGATGTGGGTGCCATTGATTTTATTTCGATGTACCCAGCCATCATGGTGCGTTGCAATATCTCCCCCGAAACCAACAAGACCGGCCTGCTCGAAACCGGTGATGAACCGGCGGGGCTGATCCCACTGACGTTAGAGCCGCTGTTAAAGAAGAGAGTGGCACTCAAACAACGCGCTGCCAACCTGCCCAACTGGGATCCGCGCCGCAAACTGGATAAAGCCCGTTCAGGTGCCCATAAATGGCTGCTGGTGACCTGTTTTGGCTATCTGGGGTATAAAAATGCCCGTTTTGGGCGTATCGAAGCGCACGAAGCGGTCACCGCCGGCGGGCGCGAGGCCTTGCTGCGTGCCAAAGAAGCGTCGGAAGACATGGGGTTTCAGGTTCTGCACATGTATGTGGATGGACTCTGGATTTACCAGGCCGGAAAAAACCAGCCGCAGGATTTTGTGCCTTTGCTGGATGAAATTGCGCGGCGGACCGGCCTGGCGATTGCCTTGGATGGCGTCTACCGCTGGGTGGCTTTCCTGCCCTCACGCGTCAATGCACGTGTACCGGTGCCTAACCGCTATTTTGGCGTCTTTCAGGACGGTTCGCTCAAGGTGCGCGGGCTGGAAGCGCGCCGGCGTGATTCAGCCCCGTGGGTGGCGCGTATGCAGATGGATCTGCTTGAATATCTAGCACAGGCCGAGGACGCAGACCAGCTGCCCGATTACATCCCGGGGGCGATGGCAATTTTGCGGCGGCACCTGGCTAATTTACAGGCTGGGCGGGTGCCCCTGGAAGACCTGCTGGTGGCCTTACGTCTGAGCCGCGAGCCGCAGGAATACACCGTCAAGACGGCCGGAGTGCGTGCCGCCATGCAGCTGCAAGAGATTGGCAAAAGCCTGCGCCCCGGTCAGCGCGTGCGCCTGCTCTACCTGCGCGGGGGCCAGGTACAGGCCTGGGATATGCCTGGCAAGCCCGATGCGCGCTGTATCGACCTGGGGCGCTATTACGAACTGGCCGTGCGGGCGGCTTCGGCTGTTTTTTATCCGCTCGGCCTTTCCGAAGACGAATTACGTGCCTGGCTGAAGGGTGGTATTCAGCTTTGTTTCCAGTTTGCTCTGCCAGCCGGTAAGCGCCAAATCTTGCTGCCCCCCTCCAGCGAAGAGCAGGCCTGGCAGACGTTATTTTTGGGTGTGAAGACGGGTAAGCAGGAGTTGGTGATTGGTTGATTGTTGATTGGTTGACTGGTCGACAGCCAGGGCACAGTAAGGGCGAGGAAGAGAGGGGTGGGTTGGGGCGAGGCAAAAGGAGTTGGGATTGTTTTCGTTGATTTTTCTTGCCTCGCCCTTACGATGCGATGTTGGGACGAGGCTACGTGGGGGGTGTTGGGGCGAGGCAAAAGGAGTTGGGATTGTTTTCGTTGATTTTTCTCGGCTCGCCCTTACTGGCTGACCACGCCCTTACTGATTATTCTTCCAGTTTGCGCAAATGCGGAAAGAGTAGCACTTCACGGATGGTCTGTTGGTTGGTGAGCAACATGACCAGGCGATCGACGCCCATGCCGAAGCCGCCCATGGGGGGCATGCCGTATGACATGGCGCGCAGGTAGTCCTCGTCCATGGGGTGCTGCTCTTCATCATCGCTGGTGAAATCCGTGCCCATTTCCAGGAAGCGCTGCTCCTGATCAAGCGGGTCATTCAGTTCGCTGAAGGCATTGCATAGTTCCATGCCGGCAATAAAACCCTCAAAGCGTTCCACGGTGCCAGGGTCGTCCGGTTTGCTTTTGGCCAGCGGGGAAATGTCGCGCGGGTAATCGTATAAAAAGGTTGGCTGCACCAGCGAAGGTTCTAGATAATCGCCGATTAGGGTATCAATTAATTTGCCCCGCGGACTGCCGGGTTTGAAGGGGTAGCCTTTGGCTTTCATGGCTGCTTCCAGGCTGGTGGAATCACTGTGCTCATTGATATCGATGCCGGTGACGTCGATCAGCCCTTGCCGCAGTTCCAGCCGCCGCCAGGGCGGGTTTACATCTATCGTGTGACCTCGGAAATTTAATATACGTGTACCTAAGATTTGGTCACAAACAAAGGAGACCATCTTCTCGGTGATTTCCATGACGGTGTGATAATCGGCATAAGCCATGTAAAATTCGATCTGGGTGAATTCAGGGTTGTGTTTATAAGAGACGCCTTCGTTACGGAAATCGCGCCCAATTTCATAGACGCGGTCAAATCCACCGACGATCAGGCGTTTAAGATACAGTTCAAAGGAAATACGCAGAAATAATTCCTGTTTTAACTGGTTGTGAAAGGTGACAAACGGCCGTGCGGCTGCACCGCCATAAATGGGCTGCAAGATGGGTGTTTCCACTTCCAGAAAATCCATGTCATCCAAAAATTTACGTATAGCCTGTATCGTTTTGGCACGAACGCGGAATATCTCACGTACTTCCGGATTGACTGCCAGGTCAGCATAACGCTGGCGATAGCGGGTTTCAGGATCATTTAACGTGGCGTGGCGCACTACCTGGCCATCAACAACTTCATCCTTGGCCGCGGGCAGGGGAGTCACAGCTTTGGAGAGCATCCGGAAGGATTGCACATGCACGGAAATTTCTCCTGTCTTGGTGCGGAAGAGTGTGCCTTGCGCTTCAATGTAATCACCGTTATCGAAAAGATCTTTTAGGACTTGCAACCCTTCTGGCCCAATTTCGTTGACGCGGAAGAAGAGTTGTATGCGCCCGGAGCCATCCTCAATGTGAAAAAAGGCGACCTTACCCATCAATCGCATTGCGCGGATTCGCCCTGCAACAGTAGCCGTCAGGGGTTCTTCATTGCCGCTTTGCTCATGTGCTTCAAAGGCAGTGATAGCCTCTTGATTACGATGGGTGACATGCGAACGCAGGGGATATGGGTCAATGCCTTCACTCCGCATTTGTTCAATCTTTTCCAGTCTGATCTTTTCAAGCTCAGTTCGTTCCATTTTTGTTCCTTCTCGTGCGCTTCATTGATTCAAGAAAAAACCCCGCCTTAAGTTGGTGCTGGCGGGGGATTGGCATTTCTTTTCTTAATCTAATCTAATTACATCTACTTTGAAAGTACCCGCCGGCGCGTTGACTGTTACGCGATCGCCAACTTTATGATTTAAGAGTGCCTTACCCAAAGGCGATTCATTCGATATTTTTCCAAGGTCAGGCTTTGCCTCAGCTGCACCCACGATGGTGTAATTTTCTTCTTCACCAACACCAACTTCCTTGATTGTAACTTTGGAGCCAACTTGAATGATATCCGGGTTTAAGGAACCTTCATCGACGACCCTGGCGGTTGCTAACAGGTATTCTAGTTCGATGATACGACCTTCGACAAATGCCTGTTCGTTCTTGGCTGCTTCGTATTCCGCATTTTCAATCAGCTCGCCGCCCTCCATAGCTTCATGTAAACGTTCTGCCACTTCTTTACGCTTTTCACCGCGTAAGAATTGTAGTTCGTTGAGAAGCTCATCGTAGCCTTCTTGTGTCAGAAATGAAACGGACATTTTCTTTCCTTACTTCACATGATGGTTTTATGGCTTTTTTAAAAGAAAGAAACCTCTCTATTCGAGGGATTCCTGAATTCGGTGAGGCAAGCCATAAATTGAGAAGATAGTATCATAATTCAAATTTAAATACAAGCGATTTTTGTATCTTTTCAAAAATAGAGAGGGAGTGTTTTTAGGCAGGCAATTGCCCGCATAAAAAACACTCTTCAATCCCGTTTTATCTAAAGAATAGCGATTTTTGTATATTAGGCCTATTCTTTGAGGATTATGCGGCAGGTTTGAAAAAACTACTGTTCACTCTGGTTAGACAACATTTGATCTGGATAAATCAGTATCAATAGCAAGAGATGAACTTACTATCAGGTTGTGGATCACCTGATAGTACTCTCATCCTCATGAATTAAGTGATGTTAATTTTTGTAAAGATTGTTGATCATTGCGCCTGGATTGATTAGGTCACAATCAAACGGGAAGTCCTAAATTGTTGTCAATAACGAAAAACAGCTGCGCATTCCTTTTGATCGGGCATTTCTGCAATTGGCAAGACATATACCTTGCCGCCCTTTTCCAGGGTTTCCAATGCTGCCAGATTGAGTAAGTCCGTATCTCCCTTTTCCGAATCATCAATCACATCGACTCGCAGTGCCTCAATATCAACCTTGCCAAACACCTGCTTATCGGCAGCAACAAAAAGATGGGATACTTTGCCTAATGCGGTTGCCAGGATAATTTGACGAATATTGTCGCTTGCTTGCGCAGTAACTTTATAGCGAGAGTAGACTTCTATTGCCTGGTCAAGATCTTTTTTGAAAATTGGTTCCACCAGATTCCAGGCTTCTTTGTGCAGTTCCTTGTTACTCAATTGCTCAGGATTTCCGGGTAAGCCTCCCTGGATCAGATTGGGATAGGAGTTTGCCTGCTCATAGAGCGGAAATAAATAATCCACACCGGCCAACACAAGTGGAGATTGCTCTCCCTCCAACTCTTTGAGCAGTTCTTCATCAATTTTGTGAAACCAGCGTAGCAGGGTATTCTTTTCATTATCCGACGGGTCATGCCCGTGGTAAACGGCTGGCCGCTTACCAAAACCAGGTGTAGCGCTGCTGGTATGGAACTGTAAATGAGAGGTAAATGAGTCGAAGTTTAACGCTTGTGCCAGATCGGGCAAATCATTTTCTGCATCGAATTCCGCGACAGAATACTTGGTCCCCTCTAAAAGTCGTACTTTATTCTGGCTTAATGCCAGGATATAAAAATGCCCGTCATGAGCAAAATAGGGTAGCAAGGGTTTGAAATGAAAGTAGTTTGAAATGACCAGCAATTCTTCAAATGGCAAAGGCAGGCGGTATGAGTGAAAAATATCTTTTCCTAGAAAGACTGCCAGTCCTTCGCTTTGATGCTGCCAAAAATGGCCATATCCAAATAGCCGTTGGGCAGGTTCCAGGATCGCCTGTGCATCAGGCACACGCCAGCCAAGCGCCACGAGTTCTTTCTCTGCTTGATTAAGCAAATTCTTTAAGCGGAGTCGACCCTCCTGGGTTTCTCTGCCGCTACGATATCCCGGCATGTAAATGGATACACACTCACTTGGATAGGGTTGCAAAAAAATCTTCAGATCATCTTTGGTTATGATGTCCATTCGTGCTCCTTTTTTTCATATTGATTCAGGAAGGGTTGTTAAACAGTTCCAACTTCAACCCCCATCCAACATTAGATGGTTGTTGTATGCTGGTGTTAAATTCCTCATATGTAACCTGATTATATGATTTTCTGGAGCTGTCTGTCAACTTCAGGGGGGAAGGTACCTGCCCGATCATCTATCGGCACATTCCATACTAATTTGGGCGAAGCCTTGTATTTTTTTAAAAAAACCCCTCTGCCCCTAATTTACAAAAAGATACGAAAACTTGCTACAATATTATTGAAAAACGAAATCTCAGAATTATTTACTCAATATTTTTTGGGAGGGTTAATCCAATGAGTTTTCAATATCTGCACGGCCGAAAAATTCTTTTAGTCGGAGCTTTGATTCTTATTTCAATTTCCTGTGCTTTGCCTTTTACGAAAAGTAAGCCTACACCACAAAATGACCTACAGGCCACGATTGCAGCCCTGGAGACCCGGGTGAGCACCACAGCCACTGTTGCATCCACCGCCACGGACATGCCACACAGCCTTGTAATGACAGCCACCCCCATTCCATCGGCGACGGAAATGCAGCCTGAGCAACCGATTTATCGCGGCTACATTACCTCTCGCGATTTTCAATTCACGGCCTATGATTTCTCCGGTGCTTCCCTTGGTTTTCAGGTCCCTTCCGGACCACAGGAAGGCTATGGTGATAACGAAGTGACTGTATTGTCGAACGCCATTTATTACAGTATTTTTGGCAGCACATCCGGGGTCTTTCGCGTGGATAAGGGAGGAACCTCCCAGTTGAACTTCATTGATGCAAAAGAGCCGGTTTCGATCAGCGTTTCTCCTGATGGTGGATTAATTGCCTGGGCGACGAATCAGTGGGAAGATACAGCCCCCGCCTCTGATATTTTTATTGCCAATATCGATGGCAGCAGCGTTCGTCTGGTGGAACATATACCTGCAGAAGGGCAGGAAAATCGCTGGCTCATCTTTCAGCCATTGCGCTGGAATTCTGACGGCAAGCTTCTTTATGCGACCGGGCCAACTGGAATTGGCGGCTATTTATTGTTCTGGGGATATAACGGATTGCGACTGTATGACCCTGTGCAAAACGCGACCGAATTGCTGGTGAGTGATGATGAAAACCTGGGGTTATGTTTGAGCTCGGTTTCAGACGACGTGAGCAAGATTGCGCTTGTTTGCGGAAATGGATCGCATGCAGTACGTGTACGCACCTTAAGCAGCGGCCAGGAAGTGCAGTTCCCGTTATTGCCGGATCAAACTACTGCCGGGTCTGCCCGTTTTTCACCTGATGGCGAGTGGCTGGCTTATGTCATTCAGCGCGTGGATCCTGAAAATGAGTTCGGGCAAGTAGTGGTGGTTCCGGTGGATGGCAGTATGGCGCCCAGTGTGATTGACCAGGTTGTTGGTGGCACTCTCACAGTTGAAGGCTGGATTGATAATGATTCCTTCCTGGTTACGATTTCTAATTTGGAAACCAATTCTGTTTGGAAAATGAGTAAAGATGGCAGTATCAAAACCAATCTGGGCAGCGGCAGGTTCGTTGGATTCTTCCCTCATTAGAATGGAATTCCAAAAGTTACCATCCAGATAAGGCTGTGAATGCCGGTTGGGCAGGGAATATTAAGGAATGCTATCTTTTGCTAATATCCTGGAAAGAGGCTTAACCTTATTGACTGAGTGTCCAACAAGCAGGTAAGCGTGTTGGACACTAGTTTTTGCAATGCCTCTGGCTATTTAGTTTAATGCAAACGAGGGGCAATCATTGGCGAACATGCCCGTATAAGTGCCTACATTTTATTCAATCACCGGGGCGACAGTTACCGCCAAGAAAGCAGAACCTCTTTCCAGTGCTTCCCGGTTGGCAGGCAGCAGTTCATGGTGCTTGACAGGCAAATGCTCCCTGAGTGATTTTTCAACTGCTTTGAGCGGCAAAAAATTTAAATTGCCCAGCAGCGCTCCCAGCAGCACCATATTAGTCATGCGTTTATCACCGATTTTTTCGGCGATATCATTGGCAGGAACCATGATCGAGCGGATATCATTCCGCTCTACTTCGCGATCTACCATCGATTGATTGACAACCAGCAGACCACCTGCTTTAACCATTTTCTCGTATTTATCAAAGGAAGGTTTGTTCATGGCAATTACTGCCGTGGGGTGACTTATCAGTGGAGAGCCAATCTCCAGGTCGCTGATTACGACTGTACAGTTGGCTGTCCCTCCGCGCATCTCAGGCCCATAAGAGGGTATCCAGGTGACGTGCATGCCTTGATCCATGGCAGCATAGGCCAAAACCTGACCTGCAAATAAAACGCCCTGACCGCCAAAACCGGCGATGATGATTTCTGTTTGCATTGCATGCTCCTTTTAAGCTTTGATATTTGCCAAGGCCGGATGCACCTTAAAGTCATTAATCGGATAATAAGGTACCATCACCTCCCCCACCCAGTCCTGGGCTTGTGAGGGAGTCATACCCCAGTTGGTGGGGCACACTGAAAGCAGTTCCACCAGAGAAAAACCAAGTCCGTGCTTTTGAGTTTCGAAAGCAAGGCGAATTGCTTTTTTTGCCATGCGAATGTTTTTCGGGTCATGCAGGCTGCGCCTTACCACATAGCTGGCGCCATCGAGAGTGGCAAGTAATTCTGCGGTACGGATCGGAAAACCGGCCAATTCAACATCTCTGCCGGTTGGTGAGGATGAGGTTTTCTGCCCGGGCAGTGTGGTGGGAGCCATTTGGCCGCCCGTCATGCCATAATTGGCATTATTTAAGAAGATGACCGTGATATTCTCTCCGCGAGCAGCTGCAGCAACAATTTCTCCCATACCGATTGAAGCCAGATCGCCATCACCCTGATAGGTCATTACGTACCGGTCTGGAAGCACTCTTTTTATACCGGTCGCCATGGCAGGGGCACGGCCATGCGGTGCCTGGACAAAATCGAAATTAAAATAATTGTAAGCAAAAACTGAACATCCAACAGACGCAACACCCACCATTTTTTCGCGAATGCCCATTTCATCGATAACTTCAGCTACCAGACGGTGCGCCGTACCGTGTGTACAGCCCGGGCAATAGTGGGTTTGCGAATCGCTAAATGCTATTGGGCGGCTGTAAACAACCTGTTCTTCAAAAGTAGTTTGTACCATTCCAAACCTCCTAATTATCGAGTGAGAAACGATCCAGCCAACGATCGCGAGGATGACCATTGGGTGAGTGCGGTTGGTTGACCAGCCGGTCTATTTCAGCCTCGATCTCTTCCGGCATGGGTACCATACCACCCATACGGCCATAAAATTCCACAGGTATGCTGTTTCTGGTGATTTTAATGACATCTTCCAGCATCTGACCTGAATTCATTTCAACGACCAGCAGTCCATCCATACGTTGGCTTAGTTCATATAATTCCTGTTCGGGAAAAGGTGCGAGTGTAATGGGACGGAATAGACCAACCGGGATCCCTTTTGCCCGCGCAGCACGGATAGCTGAGAGCGAGATGCGGCCAGATGTGCCAAAGCTGACGACAGCATAACGGGCATCCTCAAGATAATATTCCATATACCGGACTTCTGCTTTTTTGATTTCCTGCCATCGTTTTTCCAGATGCAGGTTGAAAGCTTCCTGTTCTCGGGGTTCAAGATTAATCGAAGAAAGAATGCGTTTTTCTCTTCCGGCAGCTCCGTACGTTGCCCATTCCGGCTGGCGCATGATCACTGGCAGCATTTCAGGCAAAACGGCCGGTTCCATCAACTGGCCAAGCGATCCATCAGCCAGGATGATGACCAAAGAGCGGTACTTTTCAGCCAGATCAAAAGCACCATAGGTCAGGTCGATGGCTTCCTGAATGTTAGCTGGCGCTAACACAATCGGGTGATAGTCGCCATGACCACCCCCATGAACGATCTGATTGTAATCGGCTTGAGCAGGGGCGATATTACCCAAACCTGGTCCACCCCGCATGATATCCACTAATACAGCAGGAACTTCCGTACCGGCGATATAAGAAAGCCCCTCCAACATTAAGCTCACACCAGGGCTGGAAGATGAACTCAGAACCCGTGCACCGGTGCAGGCGGCACCGTAGACCATGTTAACCGCGCCTAACTCGCTTTCGGCCTGCACAAAGGCGCGGCCCAGTTCAGGCATTCGTTTAGCCAGCCATTCCAACAACTCTGTTTGGGGTGTAATCGGGTAACCAAAGTACGCGTTCATGCCTGCACGAATGGCAGCCTCAGCGATGGCAACATTTCCTTTCAACAATTCTTTGGCCATTAATTACTCCTGCTCTTGGGTCTGTGAACGTGCTTTCACTTCGCGATAGACGATAATGGCGGCTTCTGGACAAACAATTGCACATACGCCACAACCCGTACACCCAAGTTCGATCAATTCTGCCGGATGATAGCCTTTGGCATTAATGTGATCTGCTGAAAGTGCTAAAACCCCTTGGGGGCATGCTTCAACACATAAGTTGCAGCCTTTGCAATAAAACTCGTCAATTTCAACCCGTCCTTTTGGGGGCATTTCTCCTCCTCGCTAAAAGGTTTCGTGTAACTCGGATAAATTTGGTATACATTGCATAATTCGATTATGGTATTAATACTTGAAAAATATAAGTGTAGATTGTCATACGTCAATTCCCCAATTTTCCTCGCTTGTCACGAACTTGGATTATTTGTACAATAATCAATTTAAAAACCGACTAATTTTGTCTTATAATGATATTAAGATGATTTACGGGTGGAGAAGTGCCAGTCAGCTAGAGGGATACACCACCAGTGTTATTTTAAAGCAAGATTTGCCAGTAGGAGAATGGATGGACGTTAATATTTACGTCAGTGATTACGGAACTTCTGGAATGCAATCAATTTTATTTGATATTCTTGAAAAAACGAATTTCTTTAATCTTAATAAACAAAAAATTGCCCTCTTAGTTTTGCCGGTTCAGTGCTTGAAAGAAAATGTCAATGGCTCTCGGCTGATTGCTGGTGGTGCATTCTGAAAAAATTTACATATGATCTCCGTGTTTTACCATTCTGGTTATTGCAAGTCTATCTGGAAGAAGTGGGTGGCAAGTTAAACCAGGATAACTGGTTCATTGGGGTTGGCTGGAAAGCAAAAATTGAAAAAATAAAAGATTTCGAATCAGGCTCCGGCAAAGTCAGCCAGATTCACCTGGAATGGTGGGGCGATGAACGCGCTATTCGTGAAATACTACCTCAGTTGGAGCAAAAAATGCTTAGGTCGGACGGGTAGGAAGAATTGGCCTTATCTTATCGCTTATCAAAAAAATAACACAGTAATTTTATGCCAATCTGGATGCTTGAAACCACTCATACGCATCGGAAATGGCTTGAATGAGAGACCTGGCAGGTTGCAGATTCAACTCTCTACGAGATTTTTCAATGGAGTAATAGAAACCATAACCTGCTAAACGGGTAATTTCTGGTGAAACCGGTAGGTTGATAATCGGATTGATCCAATTTAAAGGCGCGGCAAATCGACGAATCACCGCTCCCGGAACAATCAAGCGTGGGGCAGAAACATTGACGGTTTTGGCGATGGTTTCTAAAAAGTCCGGAACACTCACATTGGTGCCGCCAAGTATATAGCGTTCACCTGTTCTTCCGTATTGCATGGCCGCCAAATGGCCGTTAACGACATCGTCAATATGAATGACATTCAGGCCGCCGGTTGTACCAAACGGCAGCTTATTTTGTGCTATTTTTACAATGACCGAACTGGATTTACGATAAACGTCTCCAGCCCCGACCACATAAGTCGGGTTGACAATGACCACATCCAATCCGCGGCTGACCGCCATTTGGACTTCCAATTCTGCCAGGTATTTGCTGTAACCATATGGCCAATAACTGGAAGGAAAATTCCAGGTATGGTTTTCATTAATCCAGAGAGACTCCGTTGGCGCTAAGTTGGGTTCCGCATCCAGAGGCACCCCCAGTGCTGCCACAGAACTTGTATGTATGAAGCGTTTAACTCCATTCGCATGTGCGGCTTCGAGCACATGGCGGGTTCCTTCAACATTGACTGCGTACATTTTTGAAGGATTTTGTTCTGAGCCCAGCATGGCGGCTATGTGAAAGACAACGTCAATTCCCTCCATCGCTTTTTGCAGGCTTTCGGGATTGGAAAGATGACCGATAGCGTGCTCAACTGGCAAGTCACGAATTAATGCCAGATTGCTGGATGCGCGGTGAAAAGCGCGTACTTGGTGGCTTTGGGCGACCAATGCCTGGCAAAGAGCACCGCCAAGGAAACCGGTTGAGCCGGTTACCAAAACATGCACTAGCCGATCCACTCCAGAATGGTGGCTTCGCCCTGGCCAACACCTACACATAAGGTCGCCAATCCATACCGTTGCTGATAACCGGCAGTTGCTCGGTGTTTCATTTCATGTAATAGGGTGGTTGCAATGCGTACCCCGGAACAGCCAAGTGGGTGACCCAAGGCGACGGCACCGCCATTGACATTGACAATTTCCTCGTTCAGGCCCAATTCTTTAATCACAGCCAAAGATTGCGCCGCAAATGCTTCATTTAATTCTATCAAATCCAGATCGGTAATGCTCAGACCGGCGCGCTGCAATGCTCTGCGAGTGGCTGGCACCGGTCCGATGCCCATGATGCGGGGAGGAACTCCGGCAGAGGCGCCGCTGACCCAGCGGGCGAGCGGTTTCAACCCGAGTTCCTTTGCGCGTTTGGCACTCATTATCAGAATGGCGGCTGCTCCATCATTCAAACTGGAGGAATTTCCAGCTGTTACGCTGCCGCTGCTGCGGAAGACCGGTTTTAGCGAAGCCAGCTTTGCGAGGGTGGTATCCCGGCGTGGATGTTCATCAATGGAAACCAACACGGGATCGCCTTTACGCTGAGGAATTGAAACCGGGGAGATCTCATCCTGAAAGGTGCCATTATCCATGGCAGTAATCGCTTTTTGATGGCTGTTAAATGCAAAGTGATCCTGAGCTTCTCGTGAGATTTGATATTGGTCGGCCAGATTCTCTGCGGTGATTCCCATTGAATCCACGCCGTAATGTGCTGCCATGACGGGGTTGGGGAAACGCCAGCCGATGGATGTGTCATATGCGGTCAAATTGCCTGTAGGAAAACCACTTTCCGCTTTTGCAAATACATAAGGGGCTCGTGACATGCTTTCCACCCCGCCCGCAATAAAGATTTCACCATCGCCGCAACGGATAGCTCTTGCGGCGATGTTAATGGCTGCCAGACCGGAAGCACACAAACGATTGATGGTAAGTGCCGGCACTTCAACCGGGAAGCCAGCCAACAAGGTGGCCATACGGGCGACATTGCGGTTATCCTCACCCGCCTGGTTGGCGCAGCCAAGATATACCTCTTCAATCAGGGCAGGATCGATTTCAGTACGAGAAATTACTTCACGGAGAATATGAGCTGCCAGGTCATCCGGCCGAATCTGAGCCAAGGCTCCCCCTATATTTCCCACGGGTGTTCTCACAGCATCAATGATCACAACATCTTCCATTCCAGCCTCCACTAATCTTTCGCTTCGAATCATTCTACCAAAAAAGCTTCATTCATGTAAAATACATCCATGCAAATTAATTCGATTATCCCAGCTCCGTTTTATAACCGCGATGTGGTTCAGGTGGCGCGCGAGTTAATCGGAAAACGTCTGGTGCGTCGTAGCGATGCGGGGCTTATTTCTGGAATCATCTCTGAAACAGAAGCTTATAACGGCAGCCAGGATTTGGCTTGCCATGCACGTGCAGGAAGGACCGCCAGAACGGCCACCATGTATGGTCCGGCAGGTCATGCATATATCTATTTTACATATGGAATGCATTGGTTACTGAATGTTGTCACCGGAGAAGAAGGTTACCCGGCTGCAGTTTTGATCCGTGCCATCCTGCCGCAAGAAGGTTTGGACCTCATCTCTAAAAATAGAACCGGGGTAGGCCGCGAACACTGGACAGATGGCCCGGCAAAATTGACGCGAGCTTTGTTGATTGGTAAGGAATTGAATGGAATTAACCTCACCAATTCAGATTCAAACTTGTGGATCGAAGCGGGTGTTCCGATTCCGCAGGATAATATTTACGTAAGCTCAAGGATTGGTCTTGGAAAAACCCCGGAACCCTGGCTTAGCATGCCATGGCGTTTTCGAATTAGTGATTTAGCCTTCATGGACAAACCATGAAAGATTTTCCTGCCAGACCATGCTTAATTTTATTTTTAGCCTTTGGAATGCTGGTGATTGGCTGCCAACCAACTGTAAGCCCGACATCTCTGCCAGATCTGGCCTATCATTTTATTTGGGTGGGAGATGACAGTCTTGCCACGGGTCCGTTGGATTTACAAACGCAGCTGTTATTAGAGGCAGGTAATTATCCAAATCAGCTGCAGATGAAGACTGTTTTAGACCCCCGCAATCTACTTTCCTTTCAACCCGCGGAGGATTCGCTTTCAGATCTATCGGTAGAGAAACAGCATCAATTTGTAATTTTGCAGATGTTTGGGATTACCAAACCGGAAAGCGATCAGGAATATTTTGGCAGCGCCAATGCCTGGATTGTACAGATAGAAAGTAAGCAAGGGGTTCCACTTCTTTTATACCCCTGGTATTCAATGGTTGATAATAGCCAGACCCGAACGCAAATAGATGCGCTTGTGCATCAATTTGCATGGAAAAGTAAAGCAGTACTCATTCCAGTTGGGCCTGCCTGGGAAAAAGTGAGAGAAGATCATCCCCAATTGCAGTTATATGCTTCGGATGGCATGCATCCTTCCGCTGAAGGTGTTTATTTGAGTGCCTGTGTTATCTATGCCAGCCTGACAGGAGAATCGCCAGTGGGACTTCCGATCTATACTTCCGTTAGCTATGATTCCCCCCAGGATATTGTGACGCTTAATCGAGATTCAGTATTGCTGCTGCAGCAGGTTGCCTGGGATGTAATCCAGGATTACCAGCAAAAAGGCGAATTCCAGGTTATTTTGCCGAAATGAGCAATCATTCTTATCATGAAATTTTGTAGGATTTTAATCGGACTTCTGACGTTTCTAAAAACGGAAGTCGTGGCCAGCCCTGAGAGTATAATGTTAATTAATAATTGGATTGATTGAAAACAACAGAAAACGTTCCACCGAGCTTGCAGTGGGCTACCCACAAAAATGGTTTCGACGAGTAAAATCATGCTATACATGGCTCAGTTGTAAAATCAGGAAAATAAAGGATTTTACGGAAATTGATAATTTGTTTCACATGAGGAGTAAGGTAAGATGTTTCGAAAAACGCCACCGGTTTCAAATCAGCCTGTTCAACAACTTGACCGGGTCACCTCTGTCCTGGGGCCGGGAATTACCTGGAAGGGTAATTTAAGGGGCAGCGGTGGAGTGCGCATCGAAGGTGCCTTTGAGGGTGAAATCACTATTCGTGGGTTGGTGGTGGTTGGTGAAACCGGCAGGGTCAATTGCGAGAACTTGCAATCAAATGTGGTTATTGTTGCCGGAGCTGTTAAAGGAAATATTATGGCCGAAAAGCTGGAGATTCGCAGCACAGGCCGGGTTTGGGGAGATGTAACCACGACTGCTTTTTCAACCGAAGAAGGAGCTTTCCTGCGCGGGCAGGTACGGATGGAAGAACGGATAGAGTTGAACCTGGAAGAAGAGAATTCAATAATTGCTGAACCTCTCTCGAAGGACGAAGAACCTGGTGAATAGTATTGATCGGAGGTCTGCTTGCCATCTCAGGAGTTGATCTCGATTCTTGCTGAAATGGCTGGGGCTTTAGCGGTGACGCTCTTGCTCGGTCTTAGCCCGCGCCTGAATTCCGTCCCGCCTGTGGGATTTAAGTACCCGCAGCGTGAGGTTAAGTTTGCACTTTACATCGTCACTGCTGCGCTAGTGATCAACTACCTGCTCTTTCGTTTTGGTGTAAATTGGCTGCCAACAATGATTTCAGATAAAGACGGAAATGCATTTACTTTATTGCTAACCGCCGCATTGGCAACAGTTATCATTGTAGTGATTGCTCTCCGCGCTCGTGGACAACCGTCCCGCAGCACCGGTTGGCAGAAAGCGCTCACCCGCCCCGCCATTCAGTTCGGATTGTCACTGGTAATCCTAACCCTGTTTTTACGGGGAAAGTTCTTAACAGTGTTGGGGGGAATTCCCCAAGATGCTTTGCGCATGCTGGTTATATTGTTGCTGATTGCTCTGGCTGAAGAGACTATTTTCCGTGGCTATGTTCAAATGAGATTTATGGCAAAATTTGGAAGGTATGGCGGCTGGGCGATTGCTTCAATCGTGTATGTGCTCTGGCGACTTCCTTTTTTGATGTATTTTGGTTTTCAAGACTCTCTGCTCTATTTTCAGATCGCCATTCTGGGTTTAAAGAGCTTTTTGCTGGGATGGATCATGATCAGGAGCCGCCATGCATTGGTTCCTGCCCTTTATCATGCTTTCTCGATGTGGATCGCCTATTTATGACCTTTATTTGTATTTTTTCAATAAAACGGGGTTGAGGAGTATATTTAAATTTCAATTTATGACGTCTTAATGGTATAAGTGGGGCAAATGAGGAGGGTCGATGACAACCAGAAGAGTAACCATTCTAATTGCTGTATTAATTTTCACCAGCGTGGCTTGTACCTGTGGGACCCTTAACCAAATTATTAACCGCCTGCCTTTTGTCGGTAACAACACAAGTCAAATGGAAAAAACCTTGGAAGCTCTTCCGTTTCCGCAATTAGCTACAGAGATTGTTACCCCATCGGAAAGTGGTAATTCTGGCGTGGAGCTTGGTGACGTTGAAGATTTATCAACCATCAACACTTACCAGGCCGAATTAACTATCAGTTTTGAGGGAATTGATCAAAATTCCAACATTGTGAATGAATCGGTGGTCAGGTTCCAGGAAGTGGTTCGTAACCAAGAAGCAATTCACCTGATATCCACTTCAAAAAGCAATGGCGAATTACTGCCGCAGAATTTTGAATTTTACGAAATAGGTGAAACAAGTTACCTTATTAATACCGATGGCACTGCTGTTGCCAATCGCTGCACACTTTTGTCATCAGGTAGTGATATTGATCGTTCACTTTATTCTTCAAAGATGGTGCTTCCTGACTCCATATTTCAGAATATAGAAAAAGGGAACTTGCTGGAAAGTAATGTCAAGATCAATGGCGTGGTAACTGACCATTATCAGGTTAATAATGCCACATTAAACGGGTCAGTATTGACTATAACGAAAGGTGAGGTCTGGATAGCACATCAAGGTAACTTTGTTGTTCGCTTTAGTGCTGAAGGCGATGGAGAAACTTCATCCATCTTAAATGGAAATGCGATTACAGGGAAAACAATTTGGAACTATGAGTTATTGAGTATCAACCAACTAGAAGCGATAGAGCTTCCGCGGGAGTGTCTTGATGCAGCTGCAAACAGCGTGACTGGAATTCCTATTCCTGGAGACGCGATTTCTAAAGCTACTTTTGGCAGTTTGACGACTTTTAATTCACCACAAACCACACTTGAAATTTCTGCATATTACCAGGAGATTTTGCCAACGCTGGGGTTCACGGCAAAGGATATCTCGCAATTGGATTCAATGGCGGTTCTGGTTTACACCAAAGATGAAATTACGTACAGTATCATTATTTCCCCCGGGGATAATGAGGAATCAACAGTAATAATCTCATTTGAATAAACAAGCCTCCGCCAAAACCAGCTTGACTATTGAAGAAAGCAATGCTCCAAAAAATTTAAGAGATTTAGGAAAGTCATGCTAAAATCGAAATGAATATTCGATATTTCTGCAGCATTTCAAGAATTAGGGGCAGAGTATATTTAGGCGGGCGATCGCCCGCCTAAATATACTCCTCAACTCCGTTTTATTGAAATGATACAAATTTCTTGATATTTTTTATATGAGCATTTGAAACGAGCATACATGCAGACATTTGAGCCTGAAAGAAAGAAAGGCGTTATATTTCACACTATCGTTTTAATAGCTATTCTGGCGATTGGATCTTTTGTTCTTTGGGTGGCCATGACAAGAGCGCAAGGCGGATTATTCGTTTCTTTAATGATTCTCTTGTTATTTATTTTTATAGTTCTTCCCTTTGTTGGTTATCGAGCATTTGCTTTGCTAAATGCCAGTTACTCGTTGGAACGGGATGGGTTACGACTAAAATGGGGGTTGCGGCTGGAAGATATTCCACTTAACACCGTCGAATGGGTTCGGCTGGCAAACGAATCAGGTTTTCACTTGCTCCTGCCTCCATTAACCTGGGAAGGAGCAATTTTGGGGCATAGCAACGTTAAAGATCTTGGAGAAGTTGAGTTTATCGCTTCGGATGCCAAAAAACTGGTATTAATTGCAACGAGTTCCAAGGTGCTGGCCATCTCACCGAAGGATTCCAAGGCCTTTGTATCTGCATTTCAGCGCATTTTGGAATTAGGAAGCCTTTCTCCAATCCCATCACGTTCAGCCAGGCCGGCAGCATTTTTGCGCCAGGTATGGCAGGATCGGATTGCGAAAGCATTGCTGCCCGTGAATTTCCTGCTCACCCTCTTATTGGCTATTTATACTGGTTTCATGGTAGCAACTCATAACCGCATACCACTCGGCTTTTCGCCAAATGGGAAGCCATTTGAAGCCGGTCCATCGGAACAAATTCTCTTGCTGCCTGTGATGGGGGTTTTGGTTTTAATCACCAATGTAGTTATGGGTCTATTTTTCTTTCGCAAAGAAGAAGCCCGCATAACCTCATATCTGCTGTGGTTTGGCGGGGTTATCAGTCCTGCGTTGTTGTTATTGGCAGTCATTCTTCTCTCTTCTCAAACATAGGTTTTATTGGCAGGGACATGATTCAGATTTCATTCCTACAATTGCTCATCGGAACGTTTTTGGCGCTGTTTGTGGCGCTGATTTCATATCGTGCGAAGGTGCTCAGTCGCAGCGGAGCTCTGGCAGCTACACTTCTCGGAATTGTAGTCTTTGGCTTGGGCGGAATTGAATGGGCTCTTTTATTGTTAGCATTTTTTGTTTCATCCAGTGGGCTCTCCAAAGTTGCGAAAGGCAGCAAACAAAAACTGGTTGAGAAATTCTCCAAGGGATCCACGCGTGATAGCAATCAAGTACTGGCCAATGGAGGTGTAGCCGCTGTTTTTGTTTTATTGCATCTCTTTTTCCCGCAGCAAGCCTGGCCCTGGCTGGGCTTCGCAGGATCAATGGCAGCAGTGAATTCAGATACTTGGGCAACCGAACTTGGAGTTTTAAGCAGCCGGGGTGCCTATCATATTCTTAGCACCAAAAAAGTGGAGAAAGGTACCTCGGGTGCAATTTCTTTTTTGGGTACGATCGCATCATTCTCTGGCGGCTTATTAATTGCTGCCCTGGCCGTTATTTTTTGGCCGGACAAAATTACTGATTTTAATGCGCAGCTTTGGTGGGTTTCATTATTCGCGATTGCTTTTGCCGGTTTATTTGGCAGCATAGTGGATTCAATTTTAGGGGCATCGCTTCAGGCCATTTATTACTGCCCGACTTGTGAAAAGGAGACGGAAAGAACGCCTTTTCACATTTGCGGTACTCCTACCACCTTCAAGCGTGGTTGGAAGTGGCTGAATAATGATTGGGTAAATGCGGTTTGCGCGTTAGCCGGTGGATTATTCATGGTTGTCTTTGCTCTTGTAAAGTAAAGGCAACCTCGGTTCTCCTTGTGCAACGAGCGGAGCAACCGGTCACGAAGAATTTGTAGGAATATTTGTTCACAAATCGCATAACTCAACCGCCAGTAAGAGTATTTCTCGCTTATAGTGTTCTCAGCAGGGTTTTTATGACCCTGGTTTTTACCGTCAACATGATTTATTTTGTCACTGAAGCGGGTTTTGATCCTTTACAAATGGTTTTAATCGGAACTACCCTTGAACTTTCAATTTTCTTGTTTGAAATTCCAACCGGCATAGTGGCGGATACAATTTCACGCAAATGGTCGGTCATCATCGGCACTTTCTTAATTGGTTGTGGTTTCATCCTACAATCGTTGGTCATCGCTTTTCCATTAATCCTGCTGGCGCAGGTTCTTTGGGGTATCGGCTATACTTTTACCAGCGGAGCATTACAGGCTTGGATCAGCGATGAGGTTGGGGAAAATCGAGCTGCTGGTTTGTTCATCAAAGCTACCCAGTGGGAGCAGGCGGGCGGGCTACTGGCGATTGGGTTGAGTGTCCTTACTGCAACTATTTTTCAAATTTGGATTCCCATGCTGTTAGGCGGACTCGGGTTTTTAATTTTAGGGGCGATCATGATTTTGATTATGGGAGAATTTAATTTTCATCCTGCTCAGGTTCCACCAACGCGTTTTTGGCTTGCCATTCCTGCAATGGCAGCGACGGTTAAAAATGGTTTCGCTGTTATAAAACTACGGCCTGTTTTGATTCGCATTCTTTTGGTGGGTTTCTTCTTTGGCTTGTACTCCGAAGGGCTGGACCGGTTATGGGTTCCGCATTTGATTGAGCGCTTTCACCTACCCGATCAGGGCCAGGCCAGTATGATCGGTTGGATCGGAATCTTACAGGCCGTTTCGCTGGTTATCTCATTTTTTGCGGCAGGTTTGATTCATCGCTATATTGAAAAAAACACTGGCAATCGTGGTATTTCCGGATTGCTGACTTTTCTGGCTGTCCTACTGGTAGGCTCGCTTGCATTATTTGCGTTTGCCAGAAGGATTGAAATTTCCTTTATCGTTCTGATATTAATCAGTGTCATTCGGGAAATGATTGCACCACTTTACACAGCCTGGGTGAATTACCGGCTGCAATCTGAATCGCGCGCAACCATTCTTTCACTTTCCAGTCAGGTGGATGCTTTTGGACAAATTAGCGGTGGTCCCTTAGTTGGGATAATGGCAAGTAATACCGGCATTCAAAACGGTTTGTTTCTGTCAGCTATTTTATTATCGCCAGTGGTCGGGTTATTGTTTACAACACCTTATCGAGAACCTGTGGTATTGGGTTAATTTTTACTGCGTTCGGTAGGTTTTAACAAATTTAAAAATATGCTTGGGTTTTCGTTAAATCTAAATACTATTTCGACCATGAGAGTCGATCACGAAAGACCAAAGTTCTTGACTGCCATGTCGGCAATACTCTCACCGATGGAGATGGATGCGGTGGCCGCCGGTGAAGGGGCATTCAAAACATGCACCTGATGGGCGGCTTCCACAATGCGAAAATCATCAACCAGCTTTCCATCCGGAGTCAACGCCTGAGCCCGAACACCTGAACCTGACGGATGGACATCTTCCATTTTCAATTCAGGTACCAAGCGTTGCAGAGCTTTTACGAAGGCGCGCTTACTGTACGAGCGGTACATCTCAGAAATGCTCATTTTCCAGTACTTAAGAGCCATGCGCCAAAAGCCGATATAAGTACCATACTGAGCAATATCACCTAAAGAGATATCACTTTTTTTATACCCTTCACGTTTTAAAGCCAGGACAGCATTGGGGCCGGCTTCCACCCCGCCGTGGATCATGCGTGTAAAGTGAACACCTAAGAAGGGGAAGCGTACATCAGGAACAGGATAGACCAGATTATTAACCAGGTATTCACGTTCGGGGATAAATTCGTAATATTCACCGCGGAATGGCAAGATTTGTAATCCTGGTTCAACGCCACACATATGCGCAATCCGGTCCGATTGCAGGCCGGCGCAGTTAATTACATTTTTACAATGGGTTGGGTTTTTGCTGGTTTCCAGAGTAAACCCATCTGCAGTTTGTTGAAAGCCTGTTACGCGGGTATTAAGTTGAATTTTCCCGCCCGTTTCTTCAATTATTTTTGCATAGGCTTCTGATACATCGTTATAATTAACGATCCCTGTTTGGGGTACAAACAACCCATCAATTCCGCTAACGTGTGGTTCATGCTCCCGGATCTCTTGTGGGGATAAGCGTTTTAATCCGATCAATCCATTTGCGCGACCACGTTCCTCGAGAATATTAAGCCCAGGAATCTCGCGTTGGTCGGTTGCTACAACTACTTTACCGCAGCGATCATGCATAATATTGTGCTCTTCGCAAAAGCGATACATGGCTTCCCGTCCACTGACGCAGTTAATTGCCTTAAGCGAGCCTGGTTTGTAGTACAGCCCTGAATGGATCACGCCGCTGTTATGCCCGGTTTGGTGGGCGGATACATGGTCTTCTGCTTCCAGGACAACCAGTGAGATTTTAAATCGCTTGAGTAATGCCATGGCCGTAGCCAGTCCAACAATTCCACCACCAATTATGGCAACATCATAAATTGACGAGTCTTCCATTCTCCACCACCGATCATCTGTATTCGTTATCGTTTTGCGTATGATTTAAGTTTAACAGAGAGATGCCTTGATTTGAATTATTTGTGTAGCCTACCGAAGCAATAATCAATTCCAAATTACCTGGGATTGCCTGGAATTACCTGATTCAGGCGGAACCTGTCATCACTGTCACAAGCAATGAAAGAACGATATAAGCAGTGAATGTGACAAGATGTATTCCCAAAATAGATAAATATTTGAGCAGAGTATTGAGCTGGCCGCGCATGATGCGGATATTGAGGATAAAGGCCACCATTCCCAGAACGGCACCCACCACGCCGCCGACAAAAACCAGAAATAAAGTGAGTCCGGCATAAACATATTGATACCAGGCCAACGGGGGAACAACCTGAATGATTTTCCCATTAATCAGAAGGCGCGGGACAGTATCAAAAAAAGCGTTCTGGAAAAAAATGTTTGAAGCTTCGCCATCACGTTTACGGAGAATCACCTGGTTTTTTTTACTGCCGGGTTTTGCAGGCACTCCATTTACGAGTAATCGAGGTGGGCTAAAAAATCCAGACGATTCCAGCTGAATATTCTGGTCTTCAAACCCTTCTATCTTGACTGGATAACGAACTGGCATGCCTACCTCCATGAATACAATTTATACGCATTATTATAGCAATACTGCAGGTTAATTTTCAGAATTAGGCTTTATTAATGAATTTATTAAATTACCAAGAGCTTTGCTGTGTCCTGCTGAGTTATTCATGCATGGAATATATTCAAATTGTTTGCCTCCCCACCTTTGAAAATCAGCTCTCATGTCTACATCGATTTCATGCAAGGTTTCCAGGCAATCAATTGCAAAACCAGGTGCAAAAATCTGTAATGCCTTTACTTCGTCCTGCGCTGCTTGTTTTATGAGCTCAATCGTGGCAGGTTCGAGCCACCTTCCAGGCCCAAAACGAGATTGAAAGCCGATTCGGTAAGAATTTTGCGGTAATTGCAAGTGCTCAACCAGAAGCCCGATACTCTGTTTGCATTCCTGCTCATAAGTATCCCCCAGTGCGGTTAATTTATGTGGTATGCCGTGAAAACTAAAGATCAAGCGTTCAGCTCTGACATGGGATTGCCAATACAGTTTCAGATGCTCGGCCAGCGCCTGGATATATGCGGGATGAGTGCCGTATCCGCTGGCCTTCTTGATTGGAATCGTATTATTTAAGCGTTCAATCTCTTTGAAAATTGTACCGGTGGTGGTGACGGATGTTTGGGGAAAGAGAGGTAATGCGATCACCTGGTGAACGCCTGTTGTACACAGTTCATTGATCTGCTTTTCAATGGAAGGGTTGCCGTAACGCATGGCTATTTTTACACATATTTCGGTTGATAACGATTTCTGCAACTCTTGCTCAATTGCACCCGCCAACTTTTTTGTTCCCAAAAGCAATGGGCTCCCATTTTCCAGCCAGATTTCTTTATACTTATTGGCCGATCTGGAAGACCGCAAAGGTAGAATGATGTTCTTAAGGATGGGCTGCCAGATCCAATGTGGCAGATCGACGATAGCCGTATCAGAGAGGAACTCCTCTAAAAAAGAACGAACGCTGACACTATCCGGATTTGCAGGTGAACCGGTATTGATTAGCAGCACAGCGTATTTGCAGGTCAATCCTGCGCCTCAAGTTCCAGGTAATTTGCCGGGCATTTGCCAGGGGCAAGCTTTTCCAGAACTGGCAGCAGAGACTTTGGACGAATATCGTTTCTTAATAAATCTTTTTCAGGCAGCCGGGACGCCTGGTCTGTGCCATTTTTGGCAGTGTAAAGACCCATCATTTCCGGCCCTTTCTCCTGGCCGAATTTCCCGTTGATTACATTGACACGGTAATAATATTGCGGCGTTTGTTGGAAGTGTGTGATCGCAATTAATTGCTCAACCTTCACTTGCAGGCACAGTTCACCACCTGTTTCACGGATAACCTTTTGCTGCAATGGATCACCCTCTTCAACACGCCCCCCAGGAAAGGTATAAAAGTGAAGATCGCCACGATGCCGCTCGATTAAAGCAACCTTTTCTGCTTGCACCAATAATATTCCAGCTCGTGTCATTTTGATCAAAACCCTCCCTGGATTTAAAATCTGATTTACGTTCTTTTACGTTGTGAGCGAGCTGGCATTTCATTCGTGCGGATATAAGCTGGTACCAATATGGCATACATCGAGCACAGCCGGCTATCCAACATGCGGCTGCGGATGCGCGGATCCATTTCACCCAATTGATTAGAGGTTGTGATAACGGTCGCCAGCTTGGCATTATAGCGAAAATTGAAAATTTGATAAAGTTTTTCGCGAGCCCAGGGAGTGGCAGATTGTGTGCCGAGATCGTCAAGAATCAAGAGCGGTGTGGTGCGAACCTGCTCAAAAAGATGATCATACGAGACGCTGCTGCTGGGACTGAAAGTGGCACGCAGATGATCCAAAAAGTCCGGCACTACCACGAAGATAGGCTCGTCGCCCAATGCCGCCCGGTAGTTGCCAATGGCGGCAGCCAGGTGGGTTTTTCCGCAGCCATAAGATCCAACCAGGACCAGCCAGCCGCGCGGATTTTCAGCAAAAGTATTGGCAGCATTGAAAGCCTTGACTAGACTTTGGCGTTGATCTGCCTCCAATTTTTCCCGGTCCCTCAAATTAAATGTGCCAAAAGTGCTATCGGCCAACAATTCCAGGGTGGAAATTGATTTTCTTTCCTCGCGCATCGGTGAGCGGAAATCGGGTGCCAGAATGCGAATTACGGTAACCAAATCCGGGTCTTGCAGGCGCGATCGAATGCGTCCTTCTATTTCGGCAAATTCCTGGTTGGTCGTTATGACGGTTGCCAGGCGGTTGGTATAACGGTGATTGAGAATTTGGTAAAGCTTTTCTTCTGCCCAGGGGGTGGTATTCTGTGTGCCCAGATCATCCAACACCAACAGAGAGATATTGCGGATCTCATCAAACCGTTCCTCGAAATTTCTTTCCGGGCTGGAATATGAAAAACGTAGCCAATCCAGCAAATCGGGAACCGTCAAAAAGAGCACGGGAGTGCCGTAAGTAAGTGCCTCATTCGCAATTGCTGCTGCCAGGTGCGTTTTACCACAACCATACGATCCGGACAATAACAACCAGCCTTGCGGGTTTTGCGCAAATTGAGAGGCGTGATTCAATGCAATTTGCAGTGAAGCAACCTGTTGGTCTCCCAATCCCAATCGACCTTCCGTTTTGAAGTTATCAAGTGTCATATTGCTAAAAGCTTGTAGATTGCTCATACGATACAATCGTTCAAAGCTATGCCGGACCATATCATTTTGTTTGCAAACACAAACCTGCATCTTGCCAAAATCCGGATGAGTAATGGGTAATTCTTGGCGTACCCATCCCGAGCCACCACAAACAGGGCAGATATCTGCGTCGGAGTTCAGCCCGGTTTCAGTGCTGGATGAACTGCCCGAATTCGTCATCGATGAATCGTCTCGGATCTTTTTCAGCGTCTCGTCGATTTTTTTCATCGCGCCCTCTCTCTTTCCATGATTTTAAAATTGCTTCCACATACCGCCACCTGCGGACGTTATTTTCGACGGCTATTTGGATGGCTTGCTCGATCCAATCCTGTGGATAAATTTGTTCAGTTTCTTCTAAAGTCTCGGCCATGAGCGGAGTTAATGGTCCGATGTTATCTTCATATAATTTAAAAATATTGGGGCGTTGGGTTGTCGTGGACATAACGGCCTGATCTTGATCATCCTGTGACCAGACACCTTTTTGTAGAGCTTGGAGAGCAGCGCGTCCTTTGGGTGTATTAATAAAGAAAATCGCTTCTTCAAAGGTCGTGTTTTCTGCCTGGTATACAAGCAAACTTGCCCTTTGGCAGGCCTTTTCCAGTGATTCGATCAGGTATTCTTTGGATTGATTCAGACCAACCATCAAAGCCTGGTCGGTTAAAAAGTGATTGAATCGCATACTGCGTAATTTGCCTTCTTGTTGAGACAAAAACCAGATGGCGAATAAAGTCACTTTCAGCTCGCCGAGATGATCAATATGGGGCATTAACTCGGAGAAAAAAGCAGACGGGATGGGGGTATCGCCATCCATTTTTCCACTAAAGCCCGCAAACTTATCCATTCGTCACATCTCTCCGGCCATTTATTTCCTAACCCCTGGAGCAGCATTATCAAAACGAGCCAGATTATTCAAAAAGACCAGCTCAATGCCGGTATGGGTTGGCCCATTACGATGTTTTGCAACGATAATTTCGGCAATATTGTGGCGCGGACTATCCGGTTCCATGGCATCCGGGCGGTGAATAAACATGACGATATCGGCATCTTGCTCCAGTGAGCCAGATTCACGCAAATCGGAAAGGACCGGTCGCTTATCCGCACGTTGTTCAACCGCACGCGAAAGCTGGGCACCAACCAAAACTGGCACATTCAACTCCCTTGCCAGAACTTTTAGATTACGTGAAATATAGGAAACTTCCTGGACACGGTTATCAGTGCGAAGATCTCCGGACATCAATTGTAAATAATCAACAATAATCAGGTCAAGCTGGTGTTCCATATGTAATCGACGGCATTTAGTGCGCAGTGAAAGCGGAGTAATTGCGGGGGTATCGTCGAGCCAGATGTGAGTATCACCTAGAATTGCAATCGATTCATTGAATTTATTCCACTCATCATCATGCAATTTTCCAGAACGCAACCGTTGTGTATCAATACCGGTCTCCTGGGCGATCAAACGTTGGACTAACTGCTCGTTAGCCATTTCCAATGAGAAGACTGCCACATGTTTCTTGTAATTCTGGGCGGCATTTTTTGCAACTGAAAGCATGAAACCGGTCTTACCCATACCAGGGCGGCCGGCAATGATTAATAAATCCGATTTCTGCAAACCTCCCAGCAGGCGGTCAATGTCAATAAATCCGGTTGGTACGCCTAAAATCTCATCTGTCATCTGAGAAAGCTGATCGAAGCGGGTGTAATAATCGCTTAACACAGTTTGAATCGGTTGTAAGTCGTTGGTGATGCGTCGCTCGCTTAAACCGAAGACTGCTTTTTCAGCCTCATCAATCAATGAATTCATATTCTTGCTGCGATCAAAAGCTTGTTTGGCCATCAGATTGGCGGCTGAAAGCATCCGGCGACGCATAGAATTTTCTTCAACGATTTCAGCATAGGCTTGCGCATGCAGGGAGGTGGGAGTTTGATTGATCAGGCTGGTTAGGTAAGAATCTCCGCCAATCTCCTCCAGGCGGTTTTTTTCTTTCAGGGTCTGGCCAACAGTGACCAGATCAATTTGGTTACGCCGCTCAATTAATGTGGTGAAGGCTTCCCAGATCCATTGATTGCGAATGATGTAAAAGTCTTCCGATTTGATTTTTTGGGATAAATCGAAATATGTTTCCGGGTAAATTAATACAGCACCCAAAACAGCTTCTTCAGCTTCACGGCTATGCGGTTGAGTGACATCAATTGGTTGAGGTTCTTCGGGGGGCAAATAATCGCTCATCATACCATCCAACAAAAAAGGTAGAAAACAAGAAATCCCAGAATGAGGTTTTCCAGGTTAATTATAAGCGTTAAATGAGATGAAAAGTGGTAGCGGAGTAATTAAGAATGTGATCAGGGCTGCGGGTTTTCATCCTCTGGGGTATCGTCTTCACTTTCGTCTTCGTCTTTTTCTGATCCCCCAATATCGAGTGAGCCCAAGAAATCTTCAAATACTGAAAGCCGTTCCTCTGAATCTTCATCATCACCAATTTCGTCAGAGGGCTGCTCTTTTTCATGGATATCTTCTTCCGGGATGATGCCTGCGGTTACCATCACTTCTTCAGCTACCAAGATTTTTGAATGCGTGCGAGCGGCGATTGCAAGCGCATCGGATGGCCGTGAATCAATTTCGATAACCTGGTCATTAATTTCAATAACAATATTGCCGTAAAAAACATCATCTTTCAAAGCAAGGATTTCAATTCTGAGAATTTGCGCATTCAATTGGTTCAATATGTTTTTGATCAAGTCATGAGTCTGTGGACGGGAAACTTCAATTTCTTGCAAGGCAATTGTGATTGATTCTGCTTCATAGGGGCCGATCCAAATTGGTAAATAACGTTCTGCATTAACTTCCCTTAAGACAACAATGCGCTGCTGGTTAGTTAAGCTGACTCGAACACTATCGATGATGACTTCAAACATTTTGCCTGAATGCATGGGAACCTCGCGCCTGTAATATTACCGAATAATCTTGTTAATTCTAACATACAACCATTCTGATGCAACTGGACGTACACTATTAAATTTGCGGGCTGATTAAATTCAAGATCAAAATTCTTTGGGTTTTTCACCAGATTTCATTTAATAGTGACTCACACCTCGGCCAACAATAGCCTGGTTTATAATTAGCTGTGGGAAATTGGATGAACCAAGACCAATTAAATGATCAGTTAGTTTTTTCTTTAAACTTTCTCAGGAAAAACAATTTTATTTACCAAGAATTATTTGTTCTATAAAACTCAATAAGTGCATAAGTGAAGAAAGGTTTTCATGAATTCAATTTTGGTGTACCTGGCAGAAAACCCCTGGCTGGTTAAAATTATTAAAATTGCAGTTTTTTTCATCGTGGCATTTATCATTCAACGATCAGCCGGTCATCTGGTGCGGCCACTGACTGGTTTGTTGCGTTTGCGCCCCGGAGTTAAACATAACCCGGAACGGAGAGCAACACTTAACAGTCTGTTTGCATCCGGAATAGGAATGCTGATTTATCTGGTTGCGATTATCTTTAGTATCGGTCAATATGTTTCTGCCGACACATTAATCTGGATTGTTGGTTTGTTTAGTGCCGCTTTTGGTTTCGCAATGCGACCTTTAATCAGCGATATTTTGACAGGAATTAGTTTTATCTTTGAGGATACTTTTTCAGTTGGGGAGAAGGTTGAGCTTTTGGAAATTGAAGGTATGATTGAGGCAATCAACCTGCGAACCTCCTTGCTGCGGTCTCCATCCGGCGAATTATATGTCATCCCGAATGGCGAGATTCGTATGGTTCGTAATTTTAGTCGTGGCAGATTTTCAACGACAAATGTTTATCTAAAAATTGCCTCATCGGATTTATCTCGTACCCTGGAAATTATGGATGAATTGGGCAAGGAAGCTGTATTGCTTTTGCCAAACCTGATTGAACCTTGGCATATTATCTCGGAAGGAGGAGTGTTAGGTCACCAGACCCAACTCACCGTTTTGGCAAAAGCACGATTTGGAAAGGCTGCTGAAATGCGGCCGAAAATGTTAGCCTTAATCCACGAGCGTTTGGCCGATGCAGGCATTCACCTTGTGGATTAATTGGTAATCTTAAAAAATGATTGACTTTTTAATTTAAGGTTTAAGGTATAATATTTAACATTCGATAGTAATTGACTTCTGCAACCCTCCTTAATTTTTTTATCGGTCTTAGGGGTTGTTTTAAGAAAACATTAACAATGGCATCGAAAAACTTTTTTTGTTAAGTGTATAATCGGTTTATCTTACCAATTGAACCTATTGAATCGATGAGCAGAAGTCATTATTCGTTATTTTTGTGTCTCTGGAGATGAAATTGACAGCAAAACTACTTGTCATTGAAGGCAAACGAGCAGAACGTGCTTCCTTCGTCGGGGGATTGGCAAAAAAAGGGTTTCGCGTTATTAGTCTGCCTAGTGGCAATTCAGCTTTAAACCGCCTGAAAGGGGAAACTTTTGATTTAATTATTGTCGATGCTGATTCAATGCGCACCAGCGGAAAGAGAATCTGCCAGTCCTTGCGGGCGTCCCATCCTGGTTTACCGCTCATATTAATTGTCAGCAAAGAATTGGATACTTCAGATGGTTTTGAGGCAGATTATATTTTGAATCTTCCTTTCACGTTACAAAAGTTGCTCAATCGGATAAAGGTCCTTTTGCCTGTAAAACCCAGCAATGATTGCCTCCGAGTTGGCCCGCTCGAGCTTGATTTTGCCCAGAAACTTGTCCGTATTGATGACAAACATATTAGTTTGACTCCACGATTGGTGAAACTTTTACAAACATTGATGGAACGCCCCGGCAAAGTTTTTGAACGTGAGGAACTTTTCCGGGTCGTATGGGAGACCGGCTACACCGTTGACACCCGTACGTTGGATGTACATGTCAGTTGGCTACGGCAGGCCATTGAAGAAAATCCGCGCTTTCCGGATTATATTAAAACTGTGCGGGGCATTGGCTATCGCCTGGATTTGGATTAGATCCATTTTCATTAAAATAAAAAAACCCTCTATTTTTCTAGAGGGTTTTTTTAATGTCTATTTATTTAACCCATGATTCCAATGGTAATTGCTAACAGCAATCCACCTGCGATGACCGAGCCTAACTGTCCGGCCGTATTTGCACCCATGGCATGCATCAAGATGAAGTTGTCAAAATCTTCTTCCTGGGCAGCCTGGGCAGCCAAACGACCAGCCATCGGAAATGCGCTAATGCCGCATGCACCGATGAGTGGGTTAATTTTACCCTTGGTTAATACTTTAAGTAGCTTACCAAAAGAGAGCCCCGCGACAGTATCAAGTGCAAAAGCAAATAACCCGATTAAAAGAATTCCCAACGTTTTGAGATTGAGAAAGCTTGCTCCGGTCATTGTGGCACCAACAGCCAATCCCAGAAACAGTGTGGAGACATTAATCAGTTCGTTTTGTGCTGATTTGCTCAAGCGTTCCACCACGCCGGATTCTTTGAGCAGATTACCAAGCATGAGTGTAGCGATCAGTGGCGCAGCATCCGGAGCGATCAAGCTGACGATGATGGTAATTAAAATTGGAAATGCAATGACCGCATTATTGGAAACAGGTTTGGCAGCATACTCCATGCGGATGAGACGTTCCTTACGGGTGGTCATCAGTTTCATCAATGGAATCTGGATGATTGGGATAAGACTCATATAGGAATAAGCTGCAACGGCCACAGGCGCTAAAATATCAGGTGCGATTTTCGTGGTCACAAATATGGCGGTAGGGCCATCAATTGCGCCAATTGTGCCAATTGCAGCCGCCTCGTTGAGCGGATAACCCAGGGCCAAGGCCAACAGAAGGGCACCATAAATACCGAACTGGCCGGCAGCCCCTAATAATGCCATTTTGGGCATGGATAAGAGCGGCCTGAAATCGATCATGGCACCGACACCGATAAAGATTAACAGAGGGAACAATTCGGTCTTAATGCCAGCATCATAAAGCACCTTAAATACCCCGTGATCAGCAGACATGCCGAGGTTAGCCAAAATACAGCCAAATCCGATCGGCAATAAGAGCACAGGTTCATATTCTTTAATGACAGCCAGGGAGATCAAAATCAACCCGATCAAGATCATGACGCCATTTTGCCAGGTAAATGATGTAAATCCGCGTGTTATTTCGATGATTAGTTGAGTAAAGTCCATTAATGCGCCTCCGTCTAGTCGGCGAATTCTAGTAAGACATGATTATACGGAACCTGATCGCCAACAGCAACGAAAATGCGCGCAATTTTTCCCGGCCGGGTTGCCCGAATGGAATTCTTCATTTTCATGGCCTCAAGGACAATCAATTCTTGTGCAGATGTCACCGTATCACCTTCGCGCACTTTAATGGCATCGATAACGCCTGGAATGGGCGCAACCACCGATTTGCCCCCTGCTGATGGAGCAGGGGCTGTTGTTTTTGGAGAAACCATTACTGGTGCTGCTACCGTTTGGGTAACTGGCAGGTTGCTGGCAGATGCCTCAGCTTCTTCCAAGGTCACTTCAAAGGTCGCCCCATTTACTGTAGCCAAAATCGGTCTTACATTTAAATCTGCTATTTCAACTTCGTAAGACTCGTTGTCAATTTTCAAAAACATTTTCATAATTCGGAACCTCTTGATTTGCGTTTAATCAGGTTTGCGGCTTGATTGAGTATGTTTGTTCGGCGCACGAGCTGCCAGGCACTTACATTTTGACCGCTTTCTTTCTTAACTACCTCAGCTTGCTTTTTAAGCTGCAGCGCAATTGCCACTGCAGTCACTGCAGCCAGGCGTGAATAGTTATTTAACGTGCTTCTCACATGCAATTCGTTCTCAGATGTTGATGTAATTTCGCTGGACGAAGCCGGCTCTGCCTCCACGCTTTGAGAAGAACCACTGGTTATCTTCACCATCACATCCATCATCCCCCATAAGGCCAGGATGGCAATAAATACCAATCCCATACCTATAGCGGTCATTATTAATCCTTGTTCAATGGGAGTCAAGATTGGCCTCCTTAAAGCGGAATGTTGCCGTGTTTGCGGGCTGGCAGTGAAATTGCCTTGTCGCGGATGGCACGTAGTGATTGAATGATGCGTTTACGAGTCTCTTTGGGTTCAATAACATCATCAACAAATCCGGCCCGTGCTGCTGCATAAGGATTGAGAAAGGCTTCCCGGTATTCCTCGGTAAGTTTTTCACGTTCTGCGACTGGATCTGCTGCTTCTTTAATCTCCTTATTATGCAAAATATTGACGGCTCCGCCAGGGCCCATCACGGCAATTTCTGCACTAGGCCAGGCCAGCGTTACATCTGTGCCAATAAATTTTGAACTAAGCACAACATATGCGCCGCCATATGATTTGCGGGTGGTCACTGAAATCTTGGGCACTGTTGATTCTGCATAGGCAAATAGTACTTTGGCACCATGGCGAATTACCCCATTATGTTCCTGTGAAACACCGGGCAAGAACCCGGGGCTGTCGACAAATGTGATCACCGGAATATTAAATGCATCGCACAGGCGCACAAAGCGGGCAATTTTATCTGATGCGTTAATATCCATAACGCCCGCCATCTGGCTTGGCTCCTGAGAAACAATTCCCACTGCGGCACCATCCATGCGGGCGAAACCAACAATTGCGTTCTGCGCAAAGGTCGTTTGTAATTCCAGGAATGATCCGTGATCAACAATTAGATCTATGGCCGCATGCATACTATAGGGAGAATTCGGGTCAAGCGGCACGATCTGATTGAGGGCTTCCTCCATTCGGTTGGGATCATCACCGCTGTCAACGACTGGTGTGTTTTCGACATTATTCGAAGGAAGATAGGTTAATGCCTGGCGGGCAAGAGCAATGGCACTTTTATCGTCGGCACCTACCAAATGCGCTGTGCCGCTTAATCCCAAGTGCACCTGTGCACCTCCCAGGCTTTCAAAATCGATATCCTCGCCGGTAACTGATTTAATAACTTGTGGGCCGGTCAGAAACATAAATGATTGTTTGTCTACCATGATAACCAGATCGGTAACAGCGGGTGAGTAAGCCGCACCGCCGGCACAAGGCCCCATGATAATGCTAATTTGAGGGACAACACCTGAGTAGATGGCGTTACGTTTAAAGATTTCAGCATAAGCGCCTAAACTATAAACACCTTCCTGGATACGAGCGCCCCCTGAATCTATCATGCCGATGATGGGACATCCAGTATTAACGGCCAGGTCCATCAAACGGGCTATTTTTTTACCTTGCATCTCGCCCAAGGCACCACCTTGAATGGTGAAGTCTTGAGCATAAGCATATACCGTTCTGCCATTAACCTGGCCAAATCCGGTTACGACTCCATCACTCATTTCATTACTGGAGCCACCCATATGGTCGCCGCGTTGAACGGTAAAAGGTTCCAGTTCTATGAAAGTACCCGGGTCCATTAGCAGTTCGATTCGTTCGCGGGCAAACAACTTACCTTTGGCATGTTGTTTATCGATGCGATCTTGTCCGCCACCCAATTTTGATTGTTTGCGTTTTTCGCGCAGTTCTAGAATTCTTGGATCTTCGTCTAGCATGTGGTTACCTTTCTAAAAAAAATTTGTAGAATTGGCAAGCAAAGGTGAATTGGCAAAAATGTAGACTGTGGATACAAAATTTTTCTCTCAGAAAAATATCACTTAATGTAAGAATTTGTTAATTTAATGTATCAATGATCAACAAAGACAAATTAACTAATGAGGAAAGCAACCAAGCAGTAATTTAAAACCCTCCAAAGCATTTAAAGATACCCTGTTTTGATTATATATGCATCCAATATTTTTGAAAATTGTGTTTTTTCTCTTGGGGTGGACTGACAAAATCCTATGAGATTTATATCAAATTGTAAGTTTACCTCATACCAACCTAAAATTGGTAAGAATCTATGCCACTTTGGATTGATTTTCAGTATTTAACAGCTGATATCTCATTTCGACCCTGTTTGAGTAATGGTCTAATTACGCCAATATCACATGTGAGGCTATCTAAACAAGATTCGAACATACAAGGCTGACCCTTAATTTAGGTTTTTAAAATGAAAGATTAAATGTAATACTCTGCAACTCAAGCCTGACGCATTTGCCCAGGAATTTAAACGACATTTAAAAAAAAACAGACACTCTGTGTTTCAAATAGTGTCTGTTTTTTTGCTGTATTTGTTGATATCAATTTTCGGAAGAAGGCTTTGGTATTTCCGTACCTGGGCCATATTCAAAAACAGCCTGCCAGGGTTGGTAGTGTGTAAAAAACTGATCACTGAACAATACTTCACCATTGCGGTTGACGGTGCGGTTGACGGTGACATCCGCCCCTTGCGCTGCCCAATCCACTTGTTTAATTTTTCCTTCCGGAAGATCCGGGTTTTCTTTATATTTCGGTTCAGGCGGTTCCACCAGGTTAACAGGACCGGTGGTCGTCCAATTAACACTGCGACCATCCGAGGTGGAATAAAATTTCCATTGGATGCTGGAATATGAAGGATTAACATAGGTTTCCATCAAAATCCAATAAGGTGAATTGTTGGTAAATTTCAAGTCGACAACTGGCACATAAACGGTAGCGTCCAATCCTGCCAGGCGCGGGTCAATACCGCCACCGGCGACCCTCTCGTAATACGAAACCCGATAAGCGTGTGAATAGCGTTCTACGATTGGAAAACCGGCAAAGAAAGCTGTCCGGAATAGAGTAGTACTTACCTGACAGACTCCACCACCAACACCGGTGATCGTTTGACCACCCGCTATGATTAAGGCTTCAGCATAACCATTATCGAGACTGATATCGCCCAAAGCGCTGGCCATGGAGAAGGTGGCACCCGGAGGTATCATCAATCCATGGAACTTACTGGCTGCAACTGCAATATTCTGGACCCGGTCGGCACTGGAACCGTAAAAATATGAAGTTTCGGATATCAATAATTCTGTGATGCCAACATCGGCACCTTTTAGATCATCGGTTAATTCAGGTAAAGTAGTGTCGAAAACAAGGCCGATTTCATGGCTGCCTTCTTCGACAATGGTTGATTGAATTTTTGCAATTGTGTCTTCAATATTTAATTGTCGGCCAATAATTGCATTCTTAATGACATCCAACTCGCGGGTATCATCATTAAAAATGTAACGTGCATTTTCGGGACTGATTTGCAATTGGGGGGCCAGTTGTGCAAGAGAATCTCTCAACGCTTCTGTATTTAAACCAACCTGAAAGAAGCTGCCGTTCTCATCCTTAATTCGTTCAATGCGTAGCATTCCCGCTAAAACTTCGGGATCAAGTTCCCATGGGCTGCCCGTTGCGTTTTCAGCGGTTAATTTTAATGGCTGGCTGAGGATGTTCCTGGCCAGCTTTGCTTGAGCGCTGGCGTCCATGATATAGGGTTGAGTCTCAGTAATAACCAGATTCACCTCACCGTCCCGCAGAGTGTGCATCAGAGCGGCTATCTGTGAGATGGTAGCATCAATATCCATATATCGCCCGATTTGACCGGCGTTGACCACGACATCTATTCCGGTGATGGACAAATCGGCTTCAATCACTGGTCTGTTAATTACACTCGATAATTGGTTGAGCTGGGCATACGCTACCCTTTTGTCCAAAATGAAAACGGGAGCGAGTGTTTTGCCGTATTGCCAGGCGGACCATTGCCCTTGTAAGCGATGAATTAACCCGCCTTCACGGCCGGCGACAAGCGCTTGCGTGGCAGTACCTTCAGGGTCAAAGAACAAGCCAAGCTGCTCTGGGGTTAATAACCAGGTCTGTTCGCCATCGCGCAACAAAATATGACCTTGTTGTGGAAAAGTTACTTTTTCTTTTAATAAAGTGGCAGCTTCCTGGGGTGTAAGCCCGCCCAGATTGACTTGCGCAACCGAGACGCCCGGGAAAATTTTTCCGGCAAACCAGATCTGATATCCAACCAGAAAAATTAAAACCAAAACAAATCCGCTAATCGCCCCTCCTAAAAGGGTGATCAAAAATTGTTGCCAGTTCGATAAAGAACTCTTCTGTGTATAGGTGATACTGCTCATATATTATCTCTAGTTTAAACCTTTAACATTAAACGTAGCTGAATGTGACCCATCTTCGAATGATTGTTGCAATTAAGACGCCAATCCACAACCATCAGTTCCAATCTCCAGCGAGATTGAAGATTTGGACACCGGATCTTCATTTGTCTTGATGTTTGGTCATTTATTTTGAACAGGATTGGCTGGATCTTGCTGTTCAACCATCCCTCAGCAATTAACTTAATTTGCAGTAATTATAATAGCTATTGTGGGAAGGAGCGCAACTAAAGATATCACTCTTCATAATGAAAATAAGCGAGGCATGTTTTAGGCGCACACCTGAAAATCAAACCACGGTTATGAATTTATAATTGTCAGACAATTACGTGAAAATTGGAATGGTTTAGCTTGACAGATTATGGTGATGCGGTATAATTTGGAAGTTGCAGATATCAATGCAGCCCGGTCTCACCGGAAACGGTAGATCGCTCAAAACCAAACACTTTCAAGAAGCGTGTGCAGAAGATACCTACCAGAACGGACCGATGTTCGCCGATAGGTCGGCGAGGTTGAAAAATGACAACATCGGTTGTTTTTGCCCCTTGACAATAAGTTGGGTGGCAAGTAAAATCACGCAGCCTTCAAGAAAGAGGGAGCACCTTAACAATTGAAGAGTGATAGGAAGACGAAAGTAAAGAGAGCCTGTTAATTTTTTAAACCGCTAAGAAGAAACCGAAGCACCTGTTGAACAGGTGGTGAATTTTTTTTGCGGAGAGTTTGATCCTGGCTCAGGATGAACGCTGGCGGCGTGCCTAATACATGCAAGTCGAACGGTGTATATAATTTATTATATACATAGTGGCGAACGGGTGAGTAACGCGTTGGTGACCTGCCCTAAAGCGGGGGACAACAGTTCGAAAGGGCTGCTAATACCCCATGTGGTTGTTCGGGATTAGAAGCGGACAACTAAAGGATAGCCCTGTGAGGGGAAATTCGCTTTAGGAGGGGCCTGCGTCCCATCAGCTAGTTGGTAGGGTAAAGGCCTACCAAGGCGTAGACGGGTAGGGGACCTGAGAGGGTGGCCCCCCACAATGGAACTGAAACACGGTCCATACACCTACGGGTGGCAGCAGTAGGGAATATTGCACCATGGACGGAAGTCTGATGCAGCAACGCCGCGTGAGTGATGAAGGCCTTCGGGTCGTAAAACTCTTTTCAAGGGGAAGAGGAAGGACGGTACCCTTGGAATAAGCATCGGCTAACTACGTGCCAGCAGCCGCGGTAACACGTAGGATGCAAGCGTTATTCGGATTTACTGGGCGTAAAGCGCGTGTAGGCGGTTGGGATAGTTGGATGTGAAAGCTCCCGGCTTAACTGGGAGAGGTCGTTCAAAACTTCCCAACTAGAGTTTGGTAGAGGAAAATGGAATTCCGGGTGTAGTGGTGAAATGCGTAGATATCCGGAGGAACACCAGTGGCGAAAGCGATTTTCTGGACCGATACTGACGCTCAGACGCGAAAGCTAGGGTAGCAAACGGGATTAGAGACCCCGGTAGTCCTAGCCGTAAACGATGTAGACTAGGCGTTGGTGGAGTAAAATTCATCAGTGCCGCAGCAAACGCGATAAGTCTACCGCCTGGGGAGTACGGCCGCAAGGTTAAAACTCAAAGGAATTGACGGGGCCCCGCACAAGCAGCGGAGCGTGTGGTTTAATTCGATGCTACACGAAGAACCTTACCAGGGTTTGACATATAAGTGGTAGGGAAGGGAAACCGGACCGACCCTTCGGGGAGCTTATACAGGTGCTGCATGGCTGTCGTCAGCTCGTGTCGTGAGATGTTCGGTTAAGTCCGCTAACGAGCGCAACCCTCGCTGTGTGTTACAAGTGTCACACGGTACTGCCGGTCTTAAACCGGAGGAAGGTGGGGATGACGTCAAGTCAGCATGGCCTTTATATCCTGGGCTACACACACGCTACAATGGGTAGGGACAATTGGTTGCGAAACCGCGAGGTGGAGCCAATCCGTAAAAACTACCCTCAGTTCAGATTGCAGGCTGCAACTCGCCTGCATGAAGTCGGAGTTGCTAGTAACCGCAGGTCAGCTATACTGCGGTGAATACGTTTCCGGGGCTTGTACACACCGCCCGTCACGTCATGGGAGCTGGTAACACCTGAAGCCGGTAGCTTAACCCGTAAGGGAGGGCGCTGTCGAAGGTGGGGCTGGTGACTGGGACGAAGTCGTAACAAGGTAGGAGTACCGGAAGGTGCGCCTGGATCACCTCCTTTCTAGAGAAAAGTGAACGGAGTTTTTAGGAACCGAGTTCGAGAGAAAAGCCTCAGCGGTGCAGAGGCGAAGAGATAAGCGGGCACTTGGAAGCTGGGAATTTCCTATCACTCCTCAATTGGTAAGGGCTTTTGGAAGAAGGGCCTTTAGCTCAGTTGGTTAGAGCGCGCCTCTGATAAGGGCGAGGTCTCAGGTTCGAGCCCTGAAAGGCCCACTAGCATTCGCGAGAATGTGACCCTCAGGTAAAGATCGGGGATGTAGCTTAGTCGGGAGAGCGCTGCCTTTGCAAGGCAGAGGTCAGGGGTTCGAATCCCCTCATCTCCACTGCACAAATCAAAAGCTGAAATGTGCGTGAAAAAAATAAAGAGAAATTAAAATAACAAAATTAAGCGATATGCCAGAACCTTGAAAGAGCAAGAAAGAAGAGTATTCCGATGCTGAGTGTAACCGATCGTAGGGATGGGTTACAGTGAGCACTGGGAAACTGGTGAGTAAGGCAGAACTTTAACAGTCGAATAAGTATGTGTAGGCCAAAAGCATCTATAGTGATATAGAAAAGAAAAGACAGTAGAAAGAACGAAAGTAACCGGTAGAAGAAAGAAAGCCGGGGGGTTCGAGAAAGAACATCGAGCTCTCCGCATTACGAAGAAGCTACTAAGGGTTTACGGTGGATGCCTTGGCGCCAAATGCCGATGAAGGACGTAGGTCACTGCGAAAAGCCTCGGGTAGCTGTGAACAAGCGCCGATCCGGGGATGTCCGAATGGGGAAACCCACTGGAGCGAACCTCCAGTATCGCATATTGAAAAAATAGGTATGCGAGGGGAACCTGGGGAACTGAAACATCTAAGTACCCAGAGGAAAAGAAAAGATTCCCAAAGTAGTGGCGAGCGAAATGGGAGCAGCCCAAACCTTTACAGCTTGCTGTAGGGGGGTTGTAGGGCTCAGCGAGAACGGAGACAGAAGACTTGAGGTTAGTGGAATGGTGTGGGAAAGCCAGCCAGAGAGGGTGAGAGCCCCGTACGCGAAAACCGAGAGACTCCAAGCTGAGAACCTGAGTACTACCGGGCACGCTAATCCGGTAGGAATCTAGGGAGTCCACTCTCTAAGGCTAAATACATTTGGTGACCGATAGTGAACAAGTACCGTGAGGGAAAGGTGAAAAGTACCCCGGCGAGGGGAGTGAAATAGAACCTGAAACCGTAAACTTACAAGCAGTCGGAGGGCTAATGGCAGGTCGGTGCTCTGCAGAAATGCAGGTGTGCGCTGCTATGCCTGACGGCGTGCCTCTTGGAGAATGAGCCTGCGAGTTAATCATTGTGGCGAGGTTAAGCGAGAAACACGTGGAGCCGTAGCGAAAGCGAGTCTGAAAAGGGCGGGAGTCGCAAGGATTAGACCCGAAACCGGATGATCTAACCATGGCCAGGGTGAAGCGAGATTAAACCCTCGTGGAGGCCCGAACCTACTAACGTTGCAAAGTTAGGGGATGAGCTGTGGTTAGCGGTGATATGCCAAACGAATCCGGAGATAGCTGGTTCTCCCCGAAATAGCTTTAGGGCTAGCGCTACGAGTTCAGCAGCGGAGGTAGAGCACTGAATGGGCTAGGGGGCTTAGAGCTTACCAAACCCAATCAAACTCCGAATGCCGCTGTTCCAGATCGTAGTAGTCGGACTACGGGAGATGAGTTTCGTGGTCGAAAGGGAAACAGCCCAGATCATCGGCTAAGGTCCCCAAGTTTAGACTAAGTGGGAAACGATGTGGGGTTACTGGAACAACCAGGAGGTTGGCTTAGAAGCAGCCATCCTTTAAAGAGTGCGTAATAGCTCACTGGTCAAGTGATCCTGCGCGGAAAATTTAACGGGGCTAAGTCTAACACCGAAGCCATGGGATCGTACTTTGGTATGATCGGTAGGGGAGCGTTCTGTTTGCGGAGAAGGTCGACCGTAAGGACGGCTGGAGCGGACAGAAGTGAGAATGCAGGCATGAGTAGCGTAAAACACGTGAGAACCGTGTTCACCGTAAGTCTCAGGTTTCCGACGCCAGGTCAATCCGCGTCGGGTTAGTCGGGGCCTTAGTCGAGGCCGGAAGGCGTAGGCGATGGACATCCGGTCAACATTCCGGAACCACTAAGAGGGAGCGATGAAGGGACGCAGCGAGGTAGGCCAGCCCACGATTGGTAGTGTGGGTGTATGATACGTCAGACGATGAGAGAGGTAGGGAAAACCGCCTTTTGAGTTGAGGTATCGTAGCGAGTCTCAAAGGCATAAGTGAGTTGAGCCTTGCTGCCGAGAAAAGCTTCTAAGCGATGAACTTTTAGTGCCCGTACCGCAAACCGACACTGGTAGACGGGTAGAGAATACCAAGGTGAACGGGAGAACCTTCGTTAAGGAATTAGGCAAAATAGCCCCGTAACTTCGGGAGAAGGGGTGCCCCTGAGCGTGACACGTGAGTGGTAGCGCATGGGGGTCGCAGTGAAATGGTTCTAGTGACTGGTTAACAAAACCACAGGTCTCTGCAAAGTCGAAAGACGATGTATAGGGGCTGACGCCTGCCCAGTGCCGGAAGGTTAAAGGGAGAGGTTAGCGCAAGCGAAGCTTTGAACTGAAGCCCCGGTGAACGGCGGCCGTAACTATAACGGTCCTAAGGTAGCGAAATTCCTTGTCGGGTAAGTTCCGACCCGCACGAACGGCGTAACAACTAGAGCACTGTCTCAACGAGGGACCCGGTGAAATTGAAATGGCTGTGAAGATGCGGCCTACCCGCAGCAGGACAAAAAGACCCCGTGGAGCTTTACTGCAGCTTGGCATTGAATTTGGGCATAATTTGTGTAGGATAGGTGGGAGGCAGAGAAACTAGGGCGCCAGCCTTGGTGGAGTCGTCAGTGAAATACCACCCTGATTATGTTTAGATTCTAACCCCATACCGTAAACCGGATGGGGGACCGTGCCAGGTGGGCAGTTTGACTGGGGCGGTCGCCTCCAAAAGAGTAACGGAGGCGCCCAAAGGTTCCCTCAGACTGAATGGAAACCAGTCGAAGAGTGTAAAGGCATAAGGGAGCTTGACTGCAAGACCAACGCGTCGAGCAGAGACGAAAGTCGGGCTTAGTGATCCCACGGTACTGAGTGGAAGGGCCGTGGCTTACCGGATAAAAGCTACCCCGGGGATAACAGGCTGGTGAGGTCCAAGAGTTCACATCGACGACCTCGCTCGGCACCTCGATGTCGGCTCATCACATCCTGGGGCTGGACAAGGTCCCAAGGGTCGGGCTGTTCGCCCGTTAAAGTGGTACGCGAGCTGGGTTCAGACCGTCGTGAGACAGGTCGGTCTCTATCCGCTGTGGGCGCAAGGAGTTTGCGAGGAGCTGTCCCTAGTACGAGAGGACCGGGATGGACAGACCTCTGGTGTGTCAGTTGTCGTGCCAACGGCATTGCTGAGTAGCTATGTCTGGCAGGGATAACCGCTGAAAGCATCTAAGCGGGAAGCTCGCCTCAAGATAAGACTCCTGTAATCCTGAAAGGGAGTAAGATCGCAGGAAGACTACCTGCTTGATAGGCGACGTGTGTAAGTGCAGTAATGCATTGAGCTAAGTCGTACTAATGATCGAGGGCTTCAGGTAATGCGGAGAACTGGATGTTCTTTCGAAAAAAAGGGGCTACACATACAGGCTGTAAAGACTGAAACTGAAAAGGAGAAGTCTTTTGGTGATAAAAGCGGCAGAGGTACACCCGGACACATCTCGAACCCGGTCGTTAAGGCTGCTAGCGCCGATGGTACTTGGAGGGCGACTTCCCGGGAGAGTAGGTCATTGCCAAAAGGCTTTTTTTTGATTCAGTGTTGACTTGTTGATTTGTTGACTTGTGAATTAGTTTATTTCGTTTCGTCACGCGAGGCGCGCCGAAAACGAACCACTAATCTAGGCATTACAAATCAGCCAATAACAAATCAACCAATAACAAATCAACCAACAACAAATCAACCAACAACAAATCAACCAACAACAAATCCTCTAATTATCGAAATTAAGAAAAACATTTTTCTTCTTGGAGTATAATTGAACCCTTACAATTGATACACGGGAGAGGATAATGTACAAAAAGAATCACTTAATTGCCCTTTCAATTCTTTTGGTTACGGTGTTCGCATTTTCTGCTTGTGCACCAAAAGCTACACCGGTAGCACCTGCCGTTCTGGCTACTGCAGTGCCAGCAACATCCGTCCCGGCACCGGCTATTACAGAACTTATTCTGGCTACAACGACCAGCACCCGTGATTCCGGTTTGCTGGATGTTTTGTTACCCATATTCGAGCAGCAAACAGGTTACAAAGTTAAAATGGTTGCAGTTGGCACCGGTGCAGCCTTAGCGATGGGGGAAGAAGGCAATGCAGATGTCTTGTTGGTTCATGCACCAACTTCAGAAGAAGAATTAATGGATAAAGGTTTTGGGTCACAGCGTGATTTGATCATGCACAATGATTTCGTTATCAGTGGTCCGGCTGATGATCCGGCTGGAATTAAAGGAATGGGAAAAGCTGCAGATGCGTTTAAAAAGATTGCTGAAGCAAAAGTTCCCTTTGTGTCACGCGCGGATGACTCGGGGACACACAAAAAAGAACTTGCAATTTGGAAAACCGCCGGAATCACGCCCGCAGGCGATTGGTATATTGAAACTGGCCAGGGGATGGGTGATACCCTTCGCATCGCCTCAGAGAAGTATGCATATACCCTCACAGACCGCGCAACTTACCTGGCACTAAAAGAGACGATTGACTCGCAAATTTTGGTAGAAGGTGATGGTGTTTTGCTAAACATCTATCATGTTATTGTTGTCAATCCGGATAAATGGCCAAAAGTGAATGTGGAAGGCGCCAAAGCGTTTGCCAATTTCCTGACTTCGCCAGAAACGCAAAAGCTGATCTCTGAATTCGGTGTCGTAGAATATGGAGCGCCATTGTTCTTCCCTGATGCGGGGAAAGACCCGGCCAGTTTGGGACTTTAATGTATGAAATGGATCTGGGAAGGAATTCAACAGGCTTTTCAGCTAATTGTTTATGGCAATCCGGAAGTCTTTCAAATTACCTTATTGTCTTTAAAGATTTCAGGTCTTGCAACTTTTTTAAGCTTACTGGTGGGGTTGCCGCTTGGCACCCTGATGGCCTTTGGAAAATTTCCCACCCGAAAGTTTTGGGTTTCATTGATTAATACCGGAATGGCCTTGCCGCCAGTGGTGGTAGGGCTTACCGTTTCGATTTTTCTATGGCGCAGTGGCCCTCTGGGGGATTTGCGTTGGATGTATACGCCAACCGCGATCATTATCGCCCAATTTATTATTTCAGTGCCGGTGGTAACTGGCCTGACAACCTCCACTTTACAACAGCTGGATCCTCGTTTGAGTTATCAGTTGATGGGTTTGGGGGCATCCCGGATTCAATCGGTAATTTTACTTTGGCGCGAGGCACGCTTGCCTTTATTGGCAGCCTTAATGGCGGGTTTTGGAAGCGTTATATCCGAGGTTGGTGCTTCCATGATGGTTGGAGGAAATTTAAAGGGCGAAACACGAGTCTTAACCACCGCCATTGTGCTTGAAAATAGCAAAGGTAATTTTGGCTTTGCGATCGCCCTTAGCTTGATCTTGTTAGGATTGGCTTATATGGTTAACCTCTTTTTAACAATTGCCCAGCAACGCACAACTTCTTCGGATTGAATTAATTTCTATGGCAACTATTCTGAAGGCGGAAAAAATTACTTTAGTGCGTAATCAGAAAAAAGTTCTTTCTGTAGAGCACATCTCGATTGAAGAGGGTGAACTCCTGGCGGTCATTGGACCAAATGGTGCCGGAAAAAGCAGCCTTTTAATGGCTTTAAGCACGTTACTGCCAGTGACCGAGGGTACAATTTTTTTTGAGGGAAAACAAATCCGAAAAAGTGACAGGTTAAAATTCCGTCGCCAGATTAGTATGGTTATGCAAGATGCGCTCTTGCTCGATACGACAGTTAGAGAAAATATTGGCACCGGTATGCGTTTTAGGGGAAAAAATGAAAGTGAAATCAAGCAAAGTGTAAAATACTGGTCCGACCAATTGAATATCGAACAACTGCTTTCCCGTAAATCGCGCCAGCTCTCAGGAGGTGAATCGCAGCGGGTGAGCCTGGCGAGAGCTCTGGCTGCGGATCCGAAAATCCTTTTCCTTGACGAACCCTTCAGTGCCTTGGATGCTCCCAGCCGTGTTCGTTTGATCAGCGATTTCCAAAGATTGCAGAGTGAAAATAAAGTAACTACCCTTTTGGTTACACATGATCTTGATGAGGCTCTCTTGTTAGGTGATCGGGTGGCTATCATTATCGCCGGCCGGATCCGACAAATTGGGAGGCCAGATCAGGTTTTTACACAACCAGCCGATTTGGAAGTAGCCCAATTTGTCGGTGTTGATACGATCATTCCCGGGGTGGTCCAATCCAACACGCATGGTTTGGCAGTCGTTTCCGGTGACGGCTTCCAGGTGGAGGTGGTTGCAGAAGTACCTGTCGGTCGAAAAGTGTTCGTAATTCTCAGGCCTGAAGATATCACCCTGGTTCAGCAGATACCTGCCGGAAAAACAAGTTCACGTAATTTATTAAAAGGTGAAATCAAAGAGCTCATACCCCAAGGCCCGTTGATGCGGGTCATATTGGATTGTGGATTCCCTTTGGTAGCATTGATCACGCGTTCGTCTGCAATAGAGATGGACTTAACAGCAGGGATGCTGCTCTATGCCAGTTTTAAAGCTTCCACAGCGCATTTGCTGGCTCGCAAGGATGAGAAGGAACAACAGTTTGCATAACTACCGGTAAATCGTTATGCAGAAAATTGAACGAAACTAGCCTGATAAATGGAAAGGCGGCATTCGTTACCTGTATGCTGACGGTTTGAGAGATTATTCGGTAATATACTCACTTCAAGTAGCTTTGATTGTAATTGACTAATATTCGATTTATTTCTCTATGTTTGTTGCCAAAATTACTCTTTCAAGGCATGATTGAAATGTTTATGAAGGGGAAATTGTAGATGAAATAAACAATTGCAAGGGTATTGGAAAAATTTCATTGAAAAGTGGCATTATCCATTAAAATCTCTTTATACCTTATTTACAGTTTTAAGCCATAACCTTCCTTATTAGCATAGAACTTTTTGTGCAAGACTTTGAAAGCCAAAGCACCTACAGCAGCACCGCCAATTATAGCGATAACAACCCATTCCAGAAATTGATTGAGAATGACCCTTTTGAACATCGACCAATATTCCGCCCAAAAAGTCTCATATTTCACCCCAAATATATTGAGATGTTCAAGGTTGATCAATTTTCCGAGTGAGAGTAATGCCGCGTAATAAGTGTAATAGCTAACCATGGCACAACACCAGGTCAGTGCGCCGGCCAGCATGGGTTTAAACAACTTATCTGAGTGTTTGACTTCAAAAATAACAACCGGGAGTAAAGGAACTAACCAGATACCGAAATTCATGAACAAAATAATGGGCACAACTAAGATCGACTGCCCAAGTGCGCCCCATGAAATATGCGCCAACCAATCCAGATAAAACCAATCGATTACCCCAAAGACGATACCCAGAACGATGTAGATAAAAAAACGCCTGTTAAGTCTAAACATGTGGTTTTTTCCTCCGGTTTCGTTTTGCCAATTATTGGGAAACGATGTTAAGTTTACAGCATTCGTGGAGTGCTGTAAACAAAAACACTTTCCGCCATTGCCACTTGACAGGATGGAACGGTGCGGTATAATATCGACCGCTGCAAGAATTTAAGCAGCCCGATCTTATCAGAATTGATGGATCGTTCAAAAACGAATATCCTGTAAGAAGACTCGTGCTCGCCCCGAAATACTGGGCTTGAAAATGCCAGGGAAAATTTTGAAGAAAGCCAAAAAGTCCCTTGACAGAGCAAATATAAGGGTTTACAATAGTTATCCCAATCTGTGACTGGGCGATCTGGTTATCATTAAAAGACCGTTAATAACAGAACAGGGTGAAGGAAAACCCGCATAACATCGCTGTTGATAGCCGATGTTGCCAACAAAAGAAACGTTGAGACAGCATCGGTGTTTTTGTCGCTTGTTTCAGGGCAGTCCTTCAGAACAGGAGCACCTTAACAATTGAAGAGTGATAGGAAGACGAAAGTAAAGAGAGCCTGTTAATTTTTTAAACCGCTAAGAAGAAACCGAAGCACCTGTTGAACAGGTGGTGAATTTTTTTTGCGGAGAGTTTGATCCTGGCTCAGGATGAACGCTGGCGGCGTGCCTAATACATGCAAGTCGAACGGTGTATATAATTTATTATATACATAGTGGCGAACGGGTGAGTAACGCGTTGGTGACCTGCCCTAAAGCGGGGGACAACAGTTCGAAAGGGCTGCTAATACCCCATGTGGTTGTTCGGGATTAGAAGCGGACAACTAAAGGATAGCCCTGTGAGGGGAAATTCGCTTTAGGAGGGGCCTGCGTCCCATCAGCTAGTTGGTAGGGTAAAGGCCTACCAAGGCGTAGACGGGTAGGGGACCTGAGAGGGTGGCCCCCCACAATGGAACTGAAACACGGTCCATACACCTACGGGTGGCAGCAGTAGGGAATATTGCACCATGGACGGAAGTCTGATGCAGCAACGCCGCGTGAGTGATGAAGGCCTTCGGGTCGTAAAACTCTTTTCAAGGGGAAGAGGAAGGACGGTACCCTTGGAATAAGCATCGGCTAACTACGTGCCAGCAGCCGCGGTAACACGTAGGATGCAAGCGTTATTCGGATTTACTGGGCGTAAAGCGCGTGTAGGCGGTTGGGATAGTTGGATGTGAAAGCTCCCGGCTTAACTGGGAGAGGTCGTTCAAAACTTCCCAACTAGAGTTTGGTAGAGGAAAATGGAATTCCGGGTGTAGTGGTGAAATGCGTAGATATCCGGAGGAACACCAGTGGCGAAAGCGATTTTCTGGACCGATACTGACGCTCAGACGCGAAAGCTAGGGTAGCAAACGGGATTAGAGACCCCGGTAGTCCTAGCCGTAAACGATGTAGACTAGGCGTTGGTGGAGTAAAATTCATCAGTGCCGCAGCAAACGCGATAAGTCTACCGCCTGGGGAGTACGGCCGCAAGGTTAAAACTCAAAGGAATTGACGGGGCCCCGCACAAGCAGCGGAGCGTGTGGTTTAATTCGATGCTACACGAAGAACCTTACCAGGGTTTGACATATAAGTGGTAGGGAAGGGAAACCGGACCGACCCTTCGGGGAGCTTATACAGGTGCTGCATGGCTGTCGTCAGCTCGTGTCGTGAGATGTTCGGTTAAGTCCGCTAACGAGCGCAACCCTCGCTGTGTGTTACAAGTGTCACACGGTACTGCCGGTCTTAAACCGGAGGAAGGTGGGGATGACGTCAAGTCAGCATGGCCTTTATATCCTGGGCTACACACACGCTACAATGGGTAGGGACAATTGGTTGCGAAACCGCGAGGTGGAGCCAATCCGTAAAAACTACCCTCAGTTCAGATTGCAGGCTGCAACTCGCCTGCATGAAGTCGGAGTTGCTAGTAACCGCAGGTCAGCTATACTGCGGTGAATACGTTTCCGGGGCTTGTACACACCGCCCGTCACGTCATGGGAGCTGGTAACACCTGAAGCCGGTAGCTTAACCCGTAAGGGAGGGCGCTGTCGAAGGTGGGGCTGGTGACTGGGACGAAGTCGTAACAAGGTAGGAGTACCGGAAGGTGCGCCTGGATCACCTCCTTTCTAGAGAAAAGTGAACGGAGTTTTTAGGAACCGAGTTCGAGAGAAAAGCCTCAGCGGTGCAGAGGCGAAGAGATAAGCGGGCACTTGGAAGCTGGGAATTTCCTATCACTCCTCAATTGGTAAGGGCTTTTGGAAGAAGGGCCTTTAGCTCAGTTGGTTAGAGCGCGCCTCTGATAAGGGCGAGGTCTCAGGTTCGAGCCCTGAAAGGCCCACTAGCATTCGCGAGAATGTGACCCTCAGGTAAAGATCGGGGATGTAGCTTAGTCGGGAGAGCGCTGCCTTTGCAAGGCAGAGGTCAGGGGTTCGAATCCCCTCATCTCCACTGCACAAATCAAAAGCTGAAATGTGCGTGAAAAAAATAAAGAGAAATTAAAATAACAAAATTAAGCGATATGCCAGAACCTTGAAAGAGCAAGAAAGAAGAGTATTCCGATGCTGAGTGTAACCGATCGTAGGGATGGGTTACAGTGAGCACTGGGAAACTGGTGAGTAAGGCAGAACTTTAACAGTCGAATAAGTATGTGTAGGCCAAAAGCATCTATAGTGATATAGAAAAGAAAAGACAGTAGAAAGAACGAAAGTAACCGGTAGAAGAAAGAAAGCCGGGGGGTTCGAGAAAGAACATCGAGCTCTCCGCATTACGAAGAAGCTACTAAGGGTTTACGGTGGATGCCTTGGCGCCAAATGCCGATGAAGGACGTAGGTCACTGCGAAAAGCCTCGGGTAGCTGTGAACAAGCGCCGATCCGGGGATGTCCGAATGGGGAAACCCACTGGAGCGAACCTCCAGTATCGCATATTGAAAAAATAGGTATGCGAGGGGAACCTGGGGAACTGAAACATCTAAGTACCCAGAGGAAAAGAAAAGATTCCCAAAGTAGTGGCGAGCGAAATGGGAGCAGCCCAAACCTTTACAGCTTGCTGTAGGGGGGTTGTAGGGCTCAGCGAGAACGGAGACAGAAGACTTGAGGTTAGTGGAATGGTGTGGGAAAGCCAGCCAGAGAGGGTGAGAGCCCCGTACGCGAAAACCGAGAGACTCCAAGCTGAGAACCTGAGTACTACCGGGCACGCTAATCCGGTAGGAATCTAGGGAGTCCACTCTCTAAGGCTAAATACATTTGGTGACCGATAGTGAACAAGTACCGTGAGGGAAAGGTGAAAAGTACCCCGGCGAGGGGAGTGAAATAGAACCTGAAACCGTAAACTTACAAGCAGTCGGAGGGCTAATGGCAGGTCGGTGCTCTGCAGAAATGCAGGTGTGCGCTGCTATGCCTGACGGCGTGCCTCTTGGAGAATGAGCCTGCGAGTTAATCATTGTGGCGAGGTTAAGCGAGAAACACGTGGAGCCGTAGCGAAAGCGAGTCTGAAAAGGGCGGGAGTCGCAAGGATTAGACCCGAAACCGGATGATCTAACCATGGCCAGGGTGAAGCGAGATTAAACCCTCGTGGAGGCCCGAACCTACTAACGTTGCAAAGTTAGGGGATGAGCTGTGGTTAGCGGTGATATGCCAAACGAATCCGGAGATAGCTGGTTCTCCCCGAAATAGCTTTAGGGCTAGCGCTACGAGTTCAGCAGCGGAGGTAGAGCACTGAATGGGCTAGGGGGCTTAGAGCTTACCAAACCCAATCAAACTCCGAATGCCGCTGTTCCAGATCGTAGTAGTCGGACTACGGGAGATGAGTTTCGTGGTCGAAAGGGAAACAGCCCAGATCATCGGCTAAGGTCCCCAAGTTTAGACTAAGTGGGAAACGATGTGGGGTTACTGGAACAACCAGGAGGTTGGCTTAGAAGCAGCCATCCTTTAAAGAGTGCGTAATAGCTCACTGGTCAAGTGATCCTGCGCGGAAAATTTAACGGGGCTAAGTCTAACACCGAAGCCATGGGATCGTACTTTGGTATGATCGGTAGGGGAGCGTTCTGTTTGCGGAGAAGGTCGACCGTAAGGACGGCTGGAGCGGACAGAAGTGAGAATGCAGGCATGAGTAGCGTAAAACACGTGAGAACCGTGTTCACCGTAAGTCTCAGGTTTCCGACGCCAGGTCAATCCGCGTCGGGTTAGTCGGGGCCTTAGTCGAGGCCGGAAGGCGTAGGCGATGGACATCCGGTCAACATTCCGGAACCACTAAGAGGGAGCGATGAAGGGACGCAGCGAGGTAGGCCAGCCCACGATTGGTAGTGTGGGTGTATGATACGTCAGACGATGAGAGAGGTAGGGAAAACCGCCTTTTGAGTTGAGGTATCGTAGCGAGTCTCAAAGGCATAAGTGAGTTGAGCCTTGCTGCCGAGAAAAGCTTCTAAGCGATGAACTTTTAGTGCCCGTACCGCAAACCGACACTGGTAGACGGGTAGAGAATACCAAGGTGAACGGGAGAACCTTCGTTAAGGAATTAGGCAAAATAGCCCCGTAACTTCGGGAGAAGGGGTGCCCCTGAGCGTGACACGTGAGTGGTAGCGCATGGGGGTCGCAGTGAAATGGTTCTAGTGACTGGTTAACAAAACCACAGGTCTCTGCAAAGTCGAAAGACGATGTATAGGGGCTGACGCCTGCCCAGTGCCGGAAGGTTAAAGGGAGAGGTTAGCGCAAGCGAAGCTTTGAACTGAAGCCCCGGTGAACGGCGGCCGTAACTATAACGGTCCTAAGGTAGCGAAATTCCTTGTCGGGTAAGTTCCGACCCGCACGAACGGCGTAACAACTAGAGCACTGTCTCAACGAGGGACCCGGTGAAATTGAAATGGCTGTGAAGATGCGGCCTACCCGCAGCAGGACAAAAAGACCCCGTGGAGCTTTACTGCAGCTTGGCATTGAATTTGGGCATAATTTGTGTAGGATAGGTGGGAGGCAGAGAAACTAGGGCGCCAGCCTTGGTGGAGTCGTCAGTGAAATACCACCCTGATTATGTTTAGATTCTAACCCCATACCGTAAACCGGATGGGGGACCGTGCCAGGTGGGCAGTTTGACTGGGGCGGTCGCCTCCAAAAGAGTAACGGAGGCGCCCAAAGGTTCCCTCAGACTGAATGGAAACCAGTCGAAGAGTGTAAAGGCATAAGGGAGCTTGACTGCAAGACCAACGCGTCGAGCAGAGACGAAAGTCGGGCTTAGTGATCCCACGGTACTGAGTGGAAGGGCCGTGGCTTACCGGATAAAAGCTACCCCGGGGATAACAGGCTGGTGAGGTCCAAGAGTTCACATCGACGACCTCGCTCGGCACCTCGATGTCGGCTCATCACATCCTGGGGCTGGACAAGGTCCCAAGGGTCGGGCTGTTCGCCCGTTAAAGTGGTACGCGAGCTGGGTTCAGACCGTCGTGAGACAGGTCGGTCTCTATCCGCTGTGGGCGCAAGGAGTTTGCGAGGAGCTGTCCCTAGTACGAGAGGACCGGGATGGACAGACCTCTGGTGTGTCAGTTGTCGTGCCAACGGCATTGCTGAGTAGCTATGTCTGGCAGGGATAACCGCTGAAAGCATCTAAGCGGGAAGCTCGCCTCAAGATAAGACTCCTGTAATCCTGAAAGGGAGTAAGATCGCAGGAAGACTACCTGCTTGATAGGCGACGTGTGTAAGTGCAGTAATGCATTGAGCTAAGTCGTACTAATGATCGAGGGCTTCAGGTAATGCGGAGAACTGGATGTTCTTTCGAAAAAAAGGGGCTACACATACAGGCTGTAAAGACTGAAACTGAAAAGGAGAAGTCTTTTGGTGATAAAAGCGGCAGAGGTACACCCGGACACATCTCGAACCCGGTCGTTAAGGCTGCTAGCGCCGATGGTACTTGGAGGGCGACTTCCCGGGAGAGTAGGTCATTGCCAAAAGGCTTTTTTTTGATTCAGTGTTGACTTGTTGATTTGTTGACTTGTGAATTAGTTTATTTCGTTTCGTCACGCGAGGCGCGCCGAAAACGAACCACTAATCTAGGCATTACAAATCAGCCAATAACAAATCAGCCAATAACAAATCCTCTAACACCTATCCTCTAATTATCGAAATTAAGGTATAATTACAGGTCGTGTGTCTTTTCAAAAAAGGCAGCATGGCATTAGGATGGTAGGTTATTGGTATAATTTGCCGGTTGATTCTAAATTGCAGGAAGGAGGTGAGTAAGTTGGCTTTTGTAACAATCCGCCAAAGTGAATCGCAAGATTCATTGTTAAAACGCTTCCGTAAAAAGGTAGTAAAAAGTGGTGTGCTGAGTACAGTGCGCCGCAAACGCTGGTTCGTTTCTAAGAGTGAACTGCGCCGCGTTGAGAAGAAAAAAGCAACTCGCAGAATGAAACGACGGCAGGTAGGTAAAGAATAATACCTTCTTACGTTTTCTGAATGGTAAGAGTTGGTGAAGTAGCTTTTTGGAGGTTTAATGGCGAAAGAAGAAGATAAGATTCAAGTTGATGGTACGATTATTGAAGCATTACCAGGTACACAGTTTCGCGTGCGATTAGATAATGATCATGAAGTTTTGGCTTACTTGTCCGGCAAAATGCGCAAGTATTATATTCGCATCTTGTTAGGAGATCGAGTGCGCGTGGAAATGTCGCCTTATGACTTGAATCGAGGTCGAATCGTCTACCGTGCCAAGAAAAAAGGTGCTTCTTCACCTGAAGAACAAGCATAATGAATGAATAAACATAAGAGGCTGATCCAAATAAAGGTCAGCCTCTTTCTTTTTAATTCTTCCAGCTTTTTAATGCAGGTTTAGCAATCAAACGATCGTGGGTTTAATTCTTTGCCCTCGATCCTATTAATCTCCCTGCAGGGTTTTGGGATACAAAATTCGATTATCAAATGTTTGTAAGGATTTCATATAATTGGCGCGTTCGAAAGCTGCCGGTTCGGCAACGGATTTGTGACTCATACTGCCTTGCATTTGCCGAATAGATTGGTATTCGTACTCGTCCATCCACGTTTCCATTCCGGCAAGTATCTCCGTTATGCGCCCGGCCCCATTGGCAATCAATTCTGAGGCTATTTCTACCACTTTTGCACCAGCCATCATCGCCTTAAGAACATCTTCTTCATTGTGTACACCACTGGTTAACGCCAGGTCGCATTGTATTTGATCGAATAAAATAGCTACCCAACGTGTGGGAAGAAGCATATCATGGGAGGTACTGAGTTCCAATTGTGCGTTAACCTCGAGGGTTCGGATATCAATCTCTGGCTGATAAAAGCGGTTGAAAAGCACGAGCCCATTTGCGCCAGCTTCTTCGAGACGTTTTGCAAAATTTGGAAGCGCCGAATAGTAAGGGCTTAATTTGACTGCCAAGGGTATGCTCACCCGGCTGCGTATGTCAGTTACCAACTCAACCTGAGCGCTTTCAAGTTCCACACTGGTAAAGCGTTTATCGGTTGGAATGTAATAAATATTCAATTCCAAAGCATCAGCTCCAGCCTGTTCAATTTTGCGGGCATATTCCACCCAACCACCACTGGAAATCCCATTTAAGCTGCCGATAATCGGAATATCCAGCGAGGATTTCATGCTGGAAATTAGCTCGAGGTAGTTTTCTGGACCGATGTTGAATTTTTTCCAGGTTGGGAAGTAAGTGAGTGCTTCTGCGAAACTCTCACTACCACGAGTGAGATAGTAATCCAAAGATTTGCTTTCCTGGGTTATTTGCTCTTCAAATAATGAGTACATTACAATTGCAGCAACCCCAGCATCTTCCAGGGCTTTCGCCAATTCAACTTTTTTTGAAAGGGGGGAAGCAGAAGCAACCAGTGGGTTTTTCAAGTTTAATCCAAGATAATTTGTACTTAAATCAGTCATGGTCTCTTACTCCTCATGTACAGTTTCTATCAGCCTGTGGAGATGAGATATTTCATCTCAACAGGCTTGGTTGGACATCAGTTATTCTTCTTCTTTTTTATTGGCAGCAGTGTAATCAATGTCTGCCATTTGTTTGTAAAGATCCCAACGTTTGGTTACGTCGCCACGAGCTTTGTCCATCAGTTTTTCTGCACGCTGCTCGTCACTTTGTAAGAGCATTCGATAACGGGTTTCATTGTAGGCATAATCCTGAACTGGAATGCTTGGGTCTCGGCTGTCAATACTGAGAGGATTACGATTTAGTGCAATGGAATCCGGGTTGTAGCGGTAAAGCGGCCAGACACCTGAAAGAACAGCCAGTTTCTGCTGTTCCAAGCCTTTGCGCATGTCGATTCCGTGAGCAATACAGTGACTGTAGGCGATAATCAAAGAAGGACCATCAAAAGCTTCTGCTTCCTTGAAGGCCTTCAAAGTCTGGGCGTCATTGGCGCCCATTGCGACCCTGGCTACATATACATACCCGTATGCCATGGCGATCATGCCCAAATCCTTTTTGGGTAGACCTTTCCCGTTGGCTGCAAATTTGGCAACCGCGGCTCGTGGTGTGGCTTTGGAAGCCTGACCACCGGTGTTGGAATAGACTTCTGTATCAAGTACCAATACATTAATATTGCGGCCGGAAGCCAGGACATGATCAAGCCCGCCATAACCGATATCATAAGCCCAACCATCGCCACCAACAATCCAGACTGTTTTCTTGACCAGAAAATCTGCCAGAGATAAAAGTTGCTGGCCATCGCGGCTGGTGTCATTGGCCAGACGCTGCTTCAGCTCTTTTACCCGCTCTCGCTGCAGGTTGATTCCAGTATCTGTAGTTTGATCAGCGGCAAGAATTTCTTCAACCAGGTCAGTACCGATGCTGTCAGCCATTTTTCGAACCAGTTCATTCGCGAATTCTGTTTGGCGTTCGACTGTCAGGCGCATCCCGAGGCCAAATTCAGCATTATCTTCAAATAGTGAGTTCGACCAGGCTGGGCCGCGTCCAACTGAGTCCACCGCCCATGGGGTCGTCGGCAGATTGGCGCCATAGATGGAAGAACAACCAGTCGCATTGGCAACGATGGTGCGATCGCCAAATAATTGCGAAAGTAATTTCAAATATGGTGTTTCTCCACATCCGGCACAGGCACCGGAGAATTCAAACAATGGCCGCAACAACTGTGAGTTTTTGACGGTGTTGGTTTCAATGTCAGCCCGCTCAATATCTGGAATGGTTAAGAAGTAATCCCAATTCAGGTTTTCTGATTCGCGTATTGGTGGTTGTGGTGCCATGTTGATGGCTTTCAATCCAGCTTCAGATTTGTTCTTGGCCGGACATGCTTCTACACAAAGTCCACAACCGGTGCAATCTTCGGGCGCAACTTGGATGGTGTATTTGGTGCCAGGTACACCCTTAAATTTAGCCTCAATCGCTTTAAATGTCTCGGGAGCGTTATCCAAATAACTCTCATCATAAACTTTCATGCGAATAACGGCATGTGGACAAACGAATACGCACTTACCGCATTGGATACAAATGTCTTCATCCCAAACTGGGATTTCGAGTGAGATGTTTCGCTTTTCATATTGGCTTGTGGCAGTGGGGAAGGTACCATCGTGCGGTAAGGCACTGACAGGAACCTCATCTCCTTCAAACGCCAATATGGGTCCGAGCACATTGCGTACAAATGCAGGAGCATTACCGGAAACGCTCTCTCGTCGCCTGATATCGCTATTGACCAGCTTGGGTACTTCTACCTGATGTAGGTTTGCCAGGGCAAGATCAACGGCTGCGAAGTTTTGCTCTATGACAGCCTCACCGCGTTTACCATAAGTCTTGCGAATAGAATATTTAATTTGTTCGATAGCTTCATCTCTGGGCAACACACCGCTGATGGCGAAGAAACAGGTTTGCATGATGGTATTGACGCGACCACCCATGCCGGTTTTTTGAGCAACGTCGTAGGCGTCGATCACATAAAAGCGTAGATTCTTGGTAATGATTTCTTGCTGAATTTCTTCCGGCAGCTGTTCCCATATTTCGTCCTGACCATAAATGCTGTTTAGTAAGAAGACAGCGTTTTTCTCAGCATATTTCAGGACATTAAGTTTTTCAAGGAAATTAAATTGGTGGCAAGCAACGAAGTTGGCCTCACCGATACCGATTTGATAGGGTGCGCGTATGTCGCCAGGGCCGAATCGGAGATGTGAAATTGTCACAGACCCGGATTTCTTTGAATCGTAAACAAAATAACCCTGTGCGCCATTTTCAGTTTCTTCACCAATGATCTTAATCGAATTTTTATTGGCACCGACGGTACCATCTGCCCCCAGTCCAAAAAACACACAACGAGTTGTGCGCGGACCCGCGATGGAAAAGGCAGGATCATACTCAAGGCTGGTGTGGGTTAGATCGTCATTGATGCCAATGGTAAAGTGGTTTTTGGGAGTCGATTTCTTGAGTTCATCAAAGATGCCCTTAACCATGGCCGGTGTGAATTCTTTGGACGAAAGACCATAACGGCCGCCAATCACAACCGGTAATCCTTTGAATGGGGCTATTCCCAGTGATATTCCTTCATATATAGCTGAAAGCACATCTTCCAGAAGAGGTTCGCCTGTAGCCCCAGGTTCTTTGGTTCTATCCAGAACCGCAATAGATTTGACTGAGGCAGGCAGGGCAACCATCAGATGTTTTACGGAAAAAGGCCGGAAAAGGTGAATGGTAATTACCCCAACTTTTTCGCCTTGTTGGTTCAAGTATTTGGCGGTTTCTTCTGCAGTTTCAGCCCCAGAACCCATTAAAATCATGACGCGGTCGGCATCCTGCGGTCCATAATAATCAAAGAGATTGTAGTGCCGGCCGGTAAGCTCACCAAATTTGTCCATCGCTTCCTGAACAATTTGGGGGCAATCATCATAATATTGGTTGACTGTCTCGCGAGCCTGGAAGAAGACATCCGGGTTTTGGGCTGTTCCACGCAGAACAGGCCGGTCAGGAGAAAGTGAGCGCGAGCGATGAGCAAATACGAGATTGTCATCAATCATGGCAACCATATCGTCTTCACTCAATTCACTGATCTTGTTGATTTCATGAGACGTGCGGAAGCCATCAAAGAAATGAATGAAGGGAAGGCGGCTTTTCAAGCTGGCAGCCGTTGAGATTAATGCAAAGTCATGTGCTTCTTGCACAGAACGGGCGCCTAGAAAACCCCAGCCGGTAGAACGAGCTGCCATAATGTCTGAATGATCGCCAAAGATGGATAAAGCGTGGGTGGCAATCGAGCGGGCAGATACGTGAAATACAGTTGGGGTAAGCTCACCGGCAATCTTGAACATATTCGGAATCATCAAGAGCAAACCTTGTGAGGCGGTAAAAGTTGTCGTCAGAGAACCGGTTTGCAATGCGCCATGTACAGCCCCGGCTGCACCACCTTCCGATTGCATTTCCGCTACTAACGGAACTGTTCCCCAAATGTTCTTTAAATTCTGAGCAGACCAGGCATCTGCGAATTCACCCATACCCGATGAAGGTGTGATCGGATAGATTGCAATCACTTCATTTACCCGGTATGCAACTCGGGCTACTGCCTCGTTAGCATCAATAGTAATCTTGTTTGACATATACACTCTCCATGTGGTTTTTTAATCGGGAGACCCGAATTATATTACTTTTTTTATATCATTCACCAATAATCTTTGGTTGTCCGTCAACATTAAAGTCTAAAGTTAAGTTGATAAAAATTGTAGTAATAATGGTCATAATTGCAACTGTGCTGTGTCATGAATAATCCAAACACCAAGCTTGAATGGCTGGGTACCACCCAAGTTTTCCCCCGTTCCGCGCATATCACTCCAGTATGTAATTATACCCCTAATAACATGAATTAACCTCAACATTTGAGAAAAAATGCACAAATGGAACTTTTATATGGTTTCAAATTCGTTAAATTGCCTTAGGCCTTTAAAAGAGGTAATGCCAGCATGAGTGCGGCAATAGTCTTGGCGTCTTTAAATTGTCCGGCATAGGTTTTTCTTAACGCTTCTTCGACAGGAATTTTCTGCAAGGATAAGAATTCATCTTCATCTTGCTTTAAGGAGGAGGGAAAGAGATGGGAAGCATAATAAACGAACATGTGCTCATTTGCATATCCCGGGGCCAGATAAAAATCTCCAAGCAGGTGCATATTTTCGCTGTCGAAGCCCGTCTCTTCGCGCAGCTCTCTGCGTGCAGCAGTCGATGGTTCTTCACCGTCATCCAGCACACCGGCAGGCAGTTCCAATAAATCCTGATCAGCTCCCAGCCGATATTGTGAAACAAAAAGGATATTACCTTGCGGATCCACGGCCAAAATAGAAACAGAATCCGGGTGGTCGACCAGGTCGTAATTTTTCAATTTGGAATTTGGCAGCTGCAGCTGGACGCTTTGCACGTTAAAAGCACGAGTCTGAAATACAGTTTCTCTCGTTAAGATTTTAAAAGACATATTCCATTCTCCTTAAAAGATTCAGCGGGAAGGGGTACCCCCTCCCGCTGAATCTTGTTATTCATATTTCGAATGTTTTTAGGGGATTTGCAAGACCTGACCAGCACTTAAGGTGTAGGGTTCTTTTAGACTATTGGCTACAATGATGGCATCCGGATCGGCATCTCCATAGAGGCAGGCAATTTCATAGATTGTTTGCCCAGCCTGGACCGTATAAGTACCGGGGTGTTCGCGTAAGGATCGCTCAAATTCAGCCGGCCATTTACTATCGGTTGGAATTTTAAGTGTTGTACCTGGAGCGACGTTTCCGCCAATATTGTTGATTGCCAATAAGTCACCAGGGTTTACATCAAATCTGCGTGCGATGCAATAGGGAAACTCGCCATCTTTAAGGGTGTAAGTTGTCGGTTTTCCGGGGGTGGCCGTTGGCACAATTACGATTGATTTAGCGGTCGGCTGAACCACTTCATCTGTGGCTGCCGGTATGGTGGATACATCACCAGGGACTGGAGTTTTTTCGTCGAGGCCGGTGGTTGGTTTTTGCATGGCAGCAGTCTGTGTGGCGCTGACAATTTCAGTCATACGCGGGTTGGAACTCGGAGCGACGGGAAAGGGTATATCTGCGGTACTGGTCATTTCTGGGCCACCACCGCCTTTGGTCGCTGAGCGCGTGCAACCCACAGTCGTTAAACTTGTCAAAATCACAAGCAAGATCATTGCATAGAGTATCTTTTTCATGAATGTTCTCCTTCTCTTTCCCCGTCCGTTTCTAACGGACATGTACACGTCGAATCAAAATTGCCGAACTATCAAAATAGTAGCATATCCATTAATTTGCGTCAAGCAAATCAAAGTTTGAACATTTGATCAACAAATAGGAATTTGCCACATGCTTTGTTTATGCATAATAATTTGAGCACTATTTCAGGATATTATCATTGTCACCGGCGATCAGGAGCAAAATCATCCAGCTACGGTGACTTTCATAGCTGTATTTGGCAAGGTAAAAGGGGTATATTTATAGATGGAGACAGGGAAAAACTAGAATAAAATCTGTTACTCATCGTTGTCTTCTCCTTTGGCGTAAGCCTCCGGCGGATATATCCTCACCACACCCACCGGAGGCTTTCATTTTCTTAAAGGAGTGAGTTGCTATACTGGGATTATTCGGTAACCGGTAAAACAATTGTAAAAGTGGAGCCGTTGCCGACATTGGATTCGACCCAAATTCTGCCCTGGTGATTGTCAACAATCGATTTGACGATTGCCAGACCTAAACCAGACCCGGATACTTCCGGGTTCACATTCCCTGACCGATAAAACTTATCGAAAATAAAGGGAATATCCATCTGAGGAATGCCGATGCCTTCATCGCTCACCCTGATAATAATCTGATTCTGTTCTAATTGGGTTTCAACACGGATGGTGGAACCATCCGGTGAATACTTACTGGCGTTTGATAACAGGTTATCCAGCAGCTGGCGAATCTGGATGAGATTGAAATAGACATCGGGAATCTTGCTGTGATTGGTGAATATAACTTGCTGGTTATGTAGTTTCAAGTTCGAGTAAAGGTTATCAATCGACGTTTGGATGATTGATTCCAAATTGGCAAGTTCTTTACGGGTGTCAAATCCGGCTTCAATTTTGCCGAGGTTGAGCAGATCTTCGACCAGAATGGTGATGTTTTGGACGGATGTTTGCACGCGGCGGATAAATTCTCTCTGCAATTCATTAGTCTGGCCTGTCCGTTCGATCAATTCAACATACCCAAGAATAGCGGTCAGCGGCGATCTTAAATCATGAGATACGGTGTTCACAAAATCACTTTTGATGCGATCTAATTTCTTGAGGGAAGTGATATCGTGTAAGGTAATTGCCAATCCTACCGCGGGGATGGGGGTCAACTGAGCGCTGTAGATGTTCTCATGCGCATCTTCAATCTCGATCTGCTGAGAAAGGTGATTGTTTTCCCCTTCAATCAGATCCAATAATTCCTGGGGAGCCAGCAGTGATTTCAGAGGCATTCCGCCGGTGACTTTTTGATTAATTTCGAGAGCTTGCACCGCCATTTGATTAATCAATACAATCCTTTGCTCTTGATCAATTACAACCACGCCGTCCTCTATTTCGCCGATAATTGTATTGAGTTTGTTCTTTTCATTTTCCATTTCTGAGAACAAACGAGCGTTTTCAATTGCTATAACGGCATACTCGGCCATTGTGGAAAGCAGCAGCACATCTTTTTGTTTGAATGAAACGCGGTTATGACGATTGTCAATCCCCAAAATGCCTATTACTTGTTGGCGCAACTTAAGGGGTACATAAACTAGGCTGTGAACCAGATAGGATGTTTTAATTTTCTGAGGTGTATCCTCATCCAGAATGACTGGTTCACCTGTTCGCAAAACAGAGCCAGCCAGGGAATCCTGGACTGGCAGTCGAAATGTGCTGACAAAGTCGTTGTTGAAATTGCGAGAGGCACGAATGTAGAGATCACCGGTTTCTTCTTCAACCAACATCAAACTGCCTTCTTCGGATCCGGTTACCTCAACACAAGCATCCACGATCATGCGTAATACTTCGTCGAGATCCAGCGAGGCTGTAATCGATCGGCCCAGGCGAATGAGCGATTCAAGTTCGTTGACGCGCGCTTGCAATTGTTGAGTGGCACGGCGGGATTCCAACAGGACAAAATTCTTTAAATTAGCCGCTTTTTTAATGTTGGTTTGAATGCAATCAACCACATCTTCACGTGTCAGAGGTGCACTGAGAAAATCATTGATCCCAATACGCAAAGTGTTGATTAGGTCCTGTGGGTTGATAATGGTGGTATATGCTACGATTGGTAAAAGAGGATATAGTTGACGGGTTTCTTTTACCCAGACAAAATCATTTTCCAGGGCAAACTGTTGACTGATGATTACCAAAACAGGCGGCGATGGTGCGAAAAATTGCTTAATATTCTGCAGGGTCGTGCTTATTTCAACCACAAAACCCATTGAGTTAACAATACGTTCGAGTAAGAAATTTGCTTGCCCATCTGCATTAATGATTAATACTGTTTGTGATTGGGGATTATTTGCCATAAAATTACGCTTTTGGTACGTTCAATGGAAGCAACAAATGAAAGGCAGTCTTATTTTCGGCCGCTTGATCAACCCAAACCTGACCGTTCATGTTTTTCACAATTTGTTGAATTAATGCCAGGCTGATGCCAATACCAGCTGACCGAAGTTTGGGAGTCTTATTTTCGAGCTCGGTTTTGAAGACAGCCTTACGATCTTTTTGGCTGATGACACCAGAATTGAGAACGTCAACCTGTGCCTGTGAATTGGATATCTGCGCAACTCTGATCAAAATCTCGCCTTCCGCTTCACAAAATTGAATGGCGTTGGCAAGCAATCCCTGGATTACCTCTTGAAGTTGGGTTTGATCTGCCTGCACGGTCAGAGCAAATTCGGGAAGTTCACTCGTTAATTTTAGTTTGTTTTGTTTCGCTACCGATTGATAGCGGCGGATCAGAATTTCAATGATCTCCTTAATATTTGTCGAGGAATCTGGCAGCCGGTCATCTGAGAACGATGGCGGTAGTAGGGTTTCCGCGATGATATTAAGGCCAATCAGCTTTTCTCTTACCTGTGTTAAATTCTGGCGCTGGGTTGGGTTCCAACGCGCGGTAACATCTTGAGACAGTTCATCCAACAAGGTCACCATTAATTTGCTTGAATCCTCCAATTCGTGCTGCACAACCTGAAGTTTTTCCTGAGTAATTCTTTCACTGTTCTGGGCGTGGCTGGCCAGGTCTTGCAGTGCCTGAGCACGTGCTTCAATAGCCCGGAAGAGGCGGGCATTGACCAGCGATATGGAGGCATAATCCGCAACTGCTTCCATTAAATGTTGATCACTATCGGAGAAGGGAAGTGGTTGTGAGCGCATGACCACCAGAATACCCATCACCTGGCGTTGCACCTTAATCGGCACAATTAGGATTGATTCCCCCAGCGATTTGATGCGGAAGCGTTTAATCGGTTCGCCATGCAGGCTCAAGGGTTCACCGGACATGACTACCAGTGAACTGATGCCGTCATCCCAGGCATCCATTAAAAACTCACTCAGGTAATCGGGTAATCCTTGTTGGGCTACCAGAACGAATTTCTTTTCTTTTTCTTCTTCGCGCAGTAGAAACCAGGAGATATCGGCCTGGGTTACCTGGGCAGCCACATGGTTGATCTTGTCAAAAAGCGCGCGTTGATCGGTTATGGAAGTAACAGCCTTGCCCATCGAAAAGATGGCAGTTAATTCACGGACACGCTGCTGCAATTGTTGGTTAATGTCTGAAAGTCTTTTTTCCAGAATGGTGCGATCGCGGTGTTCGTGGATTTGCGAAATGATACGCTCGACCGAGCGGATGATTTCAGGTTCCTGACATGGCCACATGAAATAATCAACCGCACCCAGCCGGAAGGTTTGAATCACCTCTGACTCTTTACCTTCTTCGGCTATCACAATGATTGGTGTATTGATACCCTGCGAACTGAGGGCAATCATCAGGTCTTTTCCACTCAAGCCAGGCAGATGAATATTGGTGATAATCAGATCAGGGGAGACCTGCAAGGTTTTGGCGATCGCACTGCTGGCATCTGCAACCGAAAATACCTGGTAACCAGCGGATGAAAGAGCCTGGCGACCAATAAAATCGCTGATTTCAGGGTTGCTTTCCACTATTAAAATGCGATCTTTACTGCGTTTCATAGCTTAATGATAGCATGGAAAAAAAAGAACAATGAAAAAGATTGGGAGCAGAAAATAGGGGTTAGTCATTTATTGTTTACGTATTATCAATGCTTACAAGCTTTCTTGATCGTTGCCGCTGGTTGAAATATGGTTGCATGAACATTAAGAAATGGTTATTTGCGGGAAAACCCTGTCCTGCAAAGTATTTTTCAGCTATCTGCTCAAACGAATGCAACGGCTGCTCCTTCAAGCGAAGTTGTTATGAGCTCATTACCTGCCAATAATAAACGGAATCTGATAATACTCTGCCATGCAACGATTAACCCAGAAGTCACTTTCCACCCGCAGATCGGAGAGACCAAAGCGGCTGGCTAACCCGGGAACGATCACCTGTTGTACATTCTGTTCAGCCTTGCTTTGTATTTCTTGGTCGCGTACGTCCCAGCTTTCTGCATAATCTCTGTACTCCGGCTGGCGCTGGATAGCACTGCTGACCTGAAAAGCGGCGGCTGCGAAAACTGATGCAACCACAATAACCGTTAACCAGCGATTTACCGAAAATATTTGCCGCCTGGATTTCCCCAAAGCTTGTTTAAAGGCTGCTTTGGCCAGAATGATTACACTGAGTATTGTTGCAATGATCAAAACAAATAGCGATAGATAGATTGTGCGATCATCCGGATAGGCATTCAGAATGTAGACGACTGGCGCACAAGCGGATACTAGAATCATAAATGTGATTAATGGGATTAGCACAAGCCCCGAAAACCAGTTACTGCATAGAACGGCTCTAGGTTTAGGTTGTATACTTGTCTGACCTACGGTATCAACCAGGGCCAGGTTCAAACCGATCCATGTTGAGGACAGCACCGTCAGGAAGGCCCAACCGGGCGTTTGGATGAAAAACTTGGTTGCGATAAAGAGGGCATTGCGAGCTGAAAAGGTAACCAGCCTTAATATGCCGGGATGGTCAACCATGAGACTTTGCCTGACAGCATTGCCTGGGGCGAGTGCGACCAGTATCAGAGCTATCAAACCCCCTGCCAGAGCTGCGAAAAGGGTGGATAAAATCATCTGTTTATGATTTTGTGAATAAACCAGCAGAACCACAAGAATCAGCAAACCATAAGTGCTGACTTGCATGACGGAGAAAACCTCTGAAAAGCCGCCTGAAATTAAGCTAAGGAAGAAAACAGGCAGCAGCCACCATCTCAGAAATTGTGGATCCAACCAGCTTCTTAAGAGAAAACCACCTACGAAGGTGAATCCGATCAGGGGAAAAGTATAATTGATTAAGCCATCCCGCCAGAAAAAGGATTGAAAGAGGTTCGGTGTACTTGCAAAGAGAATTAAGATCAATAGTGCCCCAAGGGTAAGTGAAGCTAGAGGAGATTTTGCTCCCAGGCAGCGCGAGACTAAAGGTAAAAGCGCCCAGGTTAATGCCAACAGCCAAAGGATGAGGCTAGCACCGGGCAAAAAGCCCGCCAACCAGGTGCCGCCCAACGCAAGCACTCCCGCAAGGGAGATGTAAGAAAAACGTCCGGTCCAGCTGCTATACCACTTTTGAAAAAAAGATGACAAATCCATGACCTGAGCATCCGCTCCGATGCAGTAATCATCCGCGTATAAGCGTGTGTAACTGCTCAACCAGGTGATGCTAGCCAGGGCGAGCAATAAAAGTACCAGGATAAAAATTAGGGTATATTTATTTTTCATTGTTATTTCGGTTTACTGGTAGTTTAACATAATAGCCTGGATCTGGTGATCTTGTTTTAGCTCTTTCATCCTTTCGCATGGACAAATCATCAAATCTATATAAGTATTGTATAAGAGTTCCACACAAAGCTTGACAAGCATCCACTGATAAACATAATATTAAAGTATGGAATATAAAGATTACTATAAAACCCTCGGTGTCAGCCGATCTGCATCGGAGGATGAAATTAAGAAAGCTTATCGAAAGCTGGCGATGAAGTACCATCCGGATCGCAATCCGGGGAATAAGGAAGCAGAAGATAAATTTAAAGAAATTAACGAAGCCAATGAGGTTTTGAGCGATTCAAAAAAGCGTGCACGTTATGACCAGTTAGGAGATTCCTATTCCCAATTTCAGGAAGGGGGCGGCAACCCCAATAATTTCAATTGGAATGATTGGGTCAGTCAATCGCAGGGTAGTGCTGGAAGTGGCGGTGTTCGTGTAGACGCAAGTGACTTCGAAGATATGTTTGGGGGAGGTTTTTCGGATTTCTTTAGTTCCATCTTTGGTGGTGGAGGAGCGGGCTTCAGTACAAGCGGTCGCAGAGGACAAGCACGACCTGTTCAACAAAGGCCGCGCACTTATCAACAGAATGTTCAAATCCAATTTATGGAAGCCTATTCAGGCACCACCCGCCTCTTGCAAATTGACGATCGCCGGATAGAGGTAAAAATTCCAGCTGGAGCTAAGACGGGCACAAAAGTGCGCGTTGCTGGCGTTGGCCCAAATAATAGTGATGTTTACTTGGTGGTGGAAGTTGTCAGTGATCCTCGCTATGAACGTAAAGGCGATGATCTCAATAGTGAGTTTCAGGTTGATTTATACACGGCAGTTCTGGGTGGAGAAATAAAAGTGCCCACTCCCAAGGGAGAAGTACTCTTGAATATTCCGCCAGGAACCCAGCCCGGTCGAGTTTTCCGTCTGACAGGCCGGGGAATGCCAAAGATGAAAAACCCAAGTCAATTTGGAGATTTATTCGCTCGAGCCAAAGTTACCCTGCCAACCAAATTGAATGCTAAACAAAAAGAATTGTTCGAGCAAATTAAGACACTTGCTGAGTGAAAATCGCCGGGAAACCCAGGTAGGAAAAGGATTTCAGATGCATAAAAAAGCGATATTTCTAGCGCTAGCAATTTTAAGCCTGGTTGCAATGGCTTGTTCAATTACCCCGCGATTACCTAAATTTGATTTTGGTTGGAATTCTGATAACTCAACAGCTATTTCGACCCCGAATGTGACCCTGACAATCGCTCCGGCAAATGATAATGTCACCATTTCCCCACCCGCAACCCTGCTGGATTTGCAGGAAAAAGAACGCCTGCTAATAGAATTGTATGAACGCGTACTCCCCGGTGTGGTATCGATCCAGACTCTTTCCGCCGAAGGGGGCAGCTTGGGTTCAGGCTTTGTTTTTGATAATGATGGTCATATCGTCACCAACTACCACGTCGTTGAAAATGCGACCGATCTTGAAGTTGATTTTTCTTCTGGCTACAAGGTGCGTGGAAAAGTAATTGCAACTGACCTTGATTCTGACCTGGCTGTCATAAAAGTTGAAGCACCCAGCTCCGAATTGCGTCCTTTACCATTAGGTAATTCTGATCAATTAAAGGTCGGTCAATCTGTAATCGCAATCGGAAACCCTTTTGGGCTTTCCGGTTCAATTACCACAGGTATTGTATCTGCCAAAGGCCGCACATTGAGCTCTTTTCGACCCTCCAGCACAGGCACCTTTTTTTCGGCGGGTGATATCATCCAGACTGACGCAGCTATTAACCCTGGTAACTCAGGCGGGCCTTTGCTCAATTTGAATGGTGAAATCGTCGGTATCAATCGTGCCATCCGAACAGAAACATCGAATGGTATTGGAGAACCGACTAACAGTGGCATTGGCTTTGCCATTTCCAGTAATATTGTTAATCGGGTTGTTCCATTCTTAATTTCACAAGGTTATTATGATTACCCCTATGTCGGTGTAACCAGTCAAGAAGATCTTACTTTGATTGAACGTGAAGCTCTTAAGATTGAACAAAATACAGGTGCGTATATTATCAGTGTAAGCCCTGGCAGCCCCGCTGAACGCGCCGGTCTGCGCGGTGGTGAGGATGCAACATCAATCCCTCTGCTTCTGGGTGGTGGAGATTTAATTATTGAGGTTGATGGTCGCCCGGTACGCGTATTTGGTGATTTCTTGAGTTACTTAATGGCCAATAAAAGCCCCGGAGAAGATATTGTCTTAAAAATTATTCGTAAAGGCGAACTTAAGGAGGTGGTGCTCACATTGGGAAAACGCCCGTGATTGTTGGTTTATTAAATATCAACAGATTGAGGAGGTACCATGTTTTCAGATAGAGATCTGCGTGAATTGGTTAATTATCAGGCGCAGTCAAAAATGTTGAGCATTTATCTTAATACAGACCCACCTTTAGGCAATGCAGATTCCTACAGGCTTCGGCTGCGATCCATGATGAAAAATACCGACCTTAAAGATGACGTTGAGCGTATTGAAAGTTATTTTGATACTGAATATGACTGGTCCGGCAGGAGCGTGGTTTTATTTTCTGATGCATCAGCAGATTTTTTTAGAGTCTACCCGCTGGCAATTCCTACCCCGGATCTGATTCACGAAGGGATCCGCCCGAATGTGCGCCCTTTAGCAGGCTTAATTGATAGTTTTGGCGGTTATGGTGTGGTATTAGTGGATAAACAAGGTGCGCGTATTTTCCATTTTCATCTGGGGGAGTTGAGGGAACAAGATGGTGTTTTGGGAAATGATATCAATAAGATAAAAACTGGTAGTTCTTCTTTGGGAAAGCGCGGAGGAAGTAATAATCAAAGTCATTCAATTGAAGAAACGATTGAACGAAATATGCGCGAAAGCGTGGATTTTGCTACTGCGTTCTTTGAAACAAAGCATATTCGTCGTATATTATTGGGTGGAAGCGATGATAATATTGCCCTTTTTCGTTCGTACTTGCCGAAATCCTGGCAAAGCCTCATCGCGGGGTCCTTTGTTATACCTATGACAGCTTCTTCCCACGAAGTTGCCCAACGGGCGATGGAAATTGGTGTAAAAGCAGAAGAAGTACGCGAAACTCAAGTGGTGGAACGTTTGATAACCCAGGCAGCCAAAAACAGTCATGCGGTTACGGGGATGGAATCTGCCCTGGCTGCAGTAAGTGCCGGCAGGGTGCAGACTTTGGTTATCCAACATAGTTTTCAGACCGCTGGCTTTTATTGCCCGGATTGTAAGGTGATTACTTCCCAACCCGATCTTGCCTGTCGGGCTTGTGAATCGATACCTCAAGAGGTGCAAGATGTAATCGCATTGGCAGTCACTTTCACCCTTGAGTATGGCGGTGAGGTAGAGGTCGTCAAAATGAGTCCGAATTTTGAGGATGCCGGTAAAATCGGAGCCTTCTTACGCTATTAATAGTAAAAAACAGGCTGTTCTTACAAAGGAACAGCCTGTTTTCTTATTGGCGTGTTGTAAAAACTTAAAGTGCTTCTACTTCAGCAGCCTGCGGGCCTTTTGGACCATCTTCAATTGTGAATTCAACGCGTTGACCCTCGACCAGTTTTCGGAACCCTTTGGATTGGATTGACGAATAGTGGACGAATACATCCGGTCCATTTTCACGCTCGATGAAACCAAAACCTTTGGTTTCGTTGAACCATTTGACGGTTCCTGTAATACGTTCAGACATTGTAGTGCCTCCTAAAAAAATAAAACGGTTTGCATTTAGAAGCTTTTGGTTTTCGTCTGAAGCTTGGAATATTGCCCAGGTCTTAATCCCCGCAGTCAGATATTCTTTCGTACTTCTTCTAAAAAACAGAATTGCTTCTTACTCTGAAAGATACTATATCAGCACAAATCTAAAATGTCAAATATGTTCTTAACAATTTGTTAATCATGTCAGGGCGTAGGTCAGGCGACTAAAATCGGCTATAATCTGCGTGATGGATTCCCCCAATTCTTCACAAATGAGTGCCAATCGACAGATAGCGCGGGCTGCCGGTACGGTTATGCTAGCTTTTCTGGTAAGCAGTCTCTTCAATTTAATCCGTGGAATTGTCATTTTACGAGCTTTTGGCACAGGAATGGAGAGTGATGCCTTTTACTCTGCCAATCGCATTCCAGAATTTATTTTTAATTTAGTAGCAGGTGGGGCACTTGCGTCTGCTTTTATACCGACTTTCACAACCTTATTAACTCACGGGAAGAAGGAATCAGCCTGGCGGTTAGCTCATTCAATCATCAATCTGGTGATTGCGATCACAACATTACTGGCAGTATTCGCCGCAATCTTTGCTCCGCAGGTCGTGCGATATATTCTAGCGCCTGAATGGTTTTTAAATAATCCTCAAAAATTTGAGTTAACCGTCCAGCTTTTGCGATTACTTTTACCTTCAACCATCATTTTTGGTGTGTCGGGGTTGATCATGGGTATTTTGAATGCGCACCAGAGCTTTCTACTACCGGCTCTGGCACCTTCCATGTATTCATTAGGGATGATTCTGGGCGTGCTGGTTCTCGCTCCGAGCCTCGGAATATTTGGATTGGCTTGGGGAGTAATCTTAGGCGCCGGGTTGCACTTGCTAATACAATTGCCCAAGCTTTTACGTTTAAATGGCAAATACCGATTGATATTTGGGCTGCGTGATCCAGCTGTACGTGAAGTAGGCATGTTAATGCTGCCACGGGTGGCTGGTGTAGCCGTTGTACAAATCAATTTTTTGGTGAACACAAATCTGGCTTCGGGTTATTCTGAGGGCAGTGTAACCGGCCTGACGGGTGGTTTTTTCTTGATGTTGATGCCATTAATGTTCATTGCCCAGGCAATTGCGACAGCGTCTCTGCCTACTTTTTCAGCTCAGGTGGCATTAGGCAAAAAAGATGAAATGCGTGCTTCTCTGGTTGTCGCTTTAAAAGCCGTCTTGTTTCTTTCAATACCTGCCTCGATTGGACTGGTATTATTACGTTTTCCGTTGATTCAAACACTTTACCAGAATGGTGAAGCATTTACATCAGAATCAACTCAGTTGGTTGCCTGGGCACTGCTCTGGTACGGGATCGGGTTGGTTGGTCATAGTGTGGTTGAGATTATCAGCCGTGCGTTTTATGCCCTGCATGACACGCGAACACCAGTTATGGTGGGGGTGGTTGCCATGTCCCTTAACATTCTACTTAGTATTTTGTTGGGCGGGCTGTTTCAGAGGATTGGCTGGATGCCTCATGGCGGTCTGGCGCTTGCAAATACAATTGCCACTGGACTTGAATCAGGGGCATTAATTTTTTTGATGCGCAGGCGCTTACAGGGAATTGACGGTCGCAATGTTCTGCGAATTTTATGGAAATCGCTCGCGGCGGCGACCATAATGGGGTTGGCAGTCGTTTGGTTTTTGCAAACAGTAGTAAATCAACCTGCCTGGATTGCTTTGTTCGCAGGGGCGGGATTGGGTATTGTTGTTTTTGTTTTCATAAGTTGGTTGTTACGCGTAGAAGAATTGAAACATATCAGTCAACTTTTTTTGCAGCGGGTAAAACGACAATAAAAGAATCTATTTGGAATTATTAATTAAGGAAATTACGGAGGTATCATGAGTGATGGGATTGGCAAACAATTTATGTTGGAAACTACGTATAAATATCTTTCCCCTTCATTGCAGCGACAGGGCGTACCTCAACCGCCATTACAGCTTCCTTATGATCCATCTGCATCTGTAGTTGCTTTGCCGGTTATTAACGGGCTCCCGGAACCCGAGATGTTATTAAGCACTGCAATTAAAGAACGCCGAACACTGCGACGATACCAGGATACTGCCCTCACTCTGGCAGAATTGGCTTGTTTACTATGGGCTACCCAAGCTGTAACGTCGAAGAGTTCTCCAAAACATACCCTCCGAACTGTACCATCGGCAGGAGCGCGCCATGCGTTCGAAACTTACCTATTAATTAATCGGGTGGAAACGCTCACGCCAGGGATGTACCGCTATCTGGCAATCGAACATGCACTTTTGCCCCTGGATGATGATCCGGGAATAAATCAACGTGTGACCGCTGCTTGTGGCGATCAGTCGCAAATTCACGAGAGCGCGGTTACTTTCCTGTGGGTTGCAATCAAGGAGCGCATGTATTGGCGTTATGGTGAACGCGGCTACCGCTATTTACATCTGGATGCCGGTCATGTGTGCCAGAATCTTTACCTGGGTGCGCAAGGTATTGCCTGTGGGGTCTGTGCCATTGCTGCTTTTGATGATGAAGCTTTAAACTCTGTTCTGAAACTGGATGGAGAAAATCGGTTTGTCGTCTATTTGGCTTCTTTGGGGAAGAAATGAGGATAAATAAACCGTGAGGGTTCAACTCACGGTTATTGCAGGGTCATATTTTACTTGAGCTATTTTTCGGGGAAGTTATTGGTATTCACATAATTCGCCCAGTCATTGCCAAAATCAATGGCAATGTCGGTATTACTGTTTAAATCAAGGCGATTAAAGAGACGCGGTGGGTTCAAACCGGCTTTTTCAAACAAATCGAAAATGAATTGAATGGTGTATGGTCTGGATTTATATAAATAAATAGTGGTTACATCGGTTGCCTGCCCATTTGATTCTTCAATGACGTTGAATCCATAATTGCGCAGATATTCGCTACTGGAAGCGGCGAGTCCCCCCATCCAGCTCCCATTCTGGATCGTTACACGGGCATTTTCAGTGGTGATCAGGCTATTATTATCGCCATCTTTGGCAACTGCGGCCGGACCAACCGGACCGCCGGTTGTGAATGCCTGGTCGCGAACCAGACGGATTTTATCCGGGATTGGGATCAGGATATCTTGCTTGCCATCCGGTGTTTTGCCAAGCTCGACGTCGGTGGTGTCAATCACAAAGGTTTTGATATTTTCACGCTCGATCTTCAATGCAGAAACAGCTAGACGGATGGCTTGATCGAAGGCCAAATTTGTTTTGATTCCCGACGAAATTTCATTGTAAAGCACAGGAGCCTTTGAGATTAGCAGCGGCAGCATATCATAGCTCAAGACGCGATTGCGAATGGAGAGAATGACCTCCTGTTGGCGTTTGGCGCGATCAAAATCTCCGCCTTCCGTATAACGTGCGCGTGCATAGCCCAGAGCAAGATCACCCGGCAGGGTGACTGTTACCCCGGCTTTCAATGTTTGTTTATATCCATCACCGATAGGAACAATTTTAACATCCATATCGGGGGTGACAGGTATGCCTTTAATTTCATCAATAAAGCGCACAAAAGCTGAAAAATCGATTTGTGCATAGTAATCAATTGGCACGCCCAGGAATTGCGTGACGGTTTCCATGGCGAGAGCCGGGCCTCCGCCGGGCAGGTTATATAGTTCACCCAATCGATAGGCTGTATTAATTTTGTCGTATTCAAAGCCAGGGATATTGACCCACATATCGCGTGGAATTGACATAATCGCAGCCGTTTTGGTGAGCGGATCCATCGAAAGCAGGATCATTGTGTCGGTACGTGGAACTTCACCAGCTTCCCAATCGCGGTAATCAAGCCCCATTACTAAGACAGTTATCCGGCTGACCCCATCCCAGGGTTCAGGAGTTGTCCCGCTACTAATTTGAATGGGGCTATTCGGGACTTTCGTTTCCATTCCTGGGAGCTGAGGATTATTGGGGTCGCTATTTCCTTTTGGGGGAACTGGAATACCCCCCAAATCGGTCATCGTCCAGGTGGAAATGATGGTTTGGGAGACACGGAATACGATAATGCCGGCAGCCACCGCCAAAATGAGAAATACTGACAGAATAATTATTGTCGTTCTATCAAATACGATAGGACGTTTTTGTTTCTTTTCTTTTTTGTTCATATAGGTATCAACTTGTACTTACTATTAAATGTTTGCTTTGTATAGTTTTTTAATAATGCTTTCTACCAAACCGACCCAGATATTGGATCTGGTTAACCGGTTAATCCATGGGCGGCGGTGGAACAGGTAAATCATCTTGCGGCGTCGTTTTCCACTTATCGCCTTCATCAATTAACATGACAGGAATATCCTCTACAATGGGATACTTTCGCCCGCAATCCTGACAAACGAGCCAGGAATCTTTTACTAATTCAAGCAGACCTTCAGTTTCACGTACACATGCCGGACATCGTAAGATATCGAGTAAATCTTGACTGACCATTTTCCCTCCGCTTATGGAGCTAAATTGAATAACATTTTACCATATGCACTATTCTAGCCGATAACTACCAAATTGCCCACATTGGACAGACAACAAGAAATGGTTGGGGTGTTTATAAATGCGTCTCTCATTTGGAAAGAATTGACTGGCCGATCGAAATGAAAAGCAAACCGGGCGGTTGGAATTGAAAGAGCGATACGAGTTTTCATAAAAAATCTGAAAAGATCAATATTATCTTAAAAGCAAGTGCCCCAGGAGGGACTCGAACTCTCAACCTAAGCGTTAGGAGTGCTTTGCTCTGTCCTATTGAGCTACTGGGGCAGTGCTGGAATTATAGCAAACTCAAGCATGTTTGACCAGATACCAGCGATATGCCGTGATTAATCCATGCGCACCACTTTGTTCTTTGATCATGAATTGGTGTTTAATAATTTCTTTAGCGTGCTTCGCTGATTTCAACTTTTTCAAAGGCGATATTAAGCGGGTACTTTCCTGAAGCGGATGCCAGACCAAGCCCAATGCCTCCGCCGGTTTCCATCCCGCGTACCTCTTGATTCCATATATCTTTTCCGTTAACTGCCAGGGCCAAGCTATCCTCTTTACATGTCCAGCGAATGGTATTTTCTTTGCCAGCTCCGCTTTGTACACCTGGAGCACCACCCTGTGCAATGGCAATATATGGATTACCACCTTTTAATTTTATGCTGGCATCATATCGATAAATATAAAAGGAACCACTGCTTTCAACCCGCACCTCATACCAACCGCTATCATTTACCTGACAGGCGATCGTAGCACCGTTTTGGTTAAAACTTGGGTCAATCTTTATGAAAGTGGCTTCAATGGCCACTTCCTGATAAGTGTTAGCTGTGTTAAATGCATACAGATAAACCTCATCAGAGACTACATGTTTGAATTCCAACGCTCCATTTCTTATCCCTGCGAATTCATTGGGAGAAGAGGTCAGACTGGTGATTGATTTCATTTCCTCCAAACTGGATGGCCAACAAGGTGAGGCGTTGTCAAATTCCTCAACCCCAAATTTCGGACATTCTGAAGCGGGCTCAGGCGTGGCTTTTGCTGCCGGAGGAGCTTGGGTTGTTTCCGCGGAGGTTTCCGTTGTTGCTTCCACGGTTTTTTGCTCTGTCACAGCCTGGGTCAGCTCCTGTGTTGCTTTTGGGGTTGCGACAAAGAGGGCAATTGTGGCTTGCGGCATTTCCGTTACTAATTGTTGTGTGATTTCAGTAGCAGACTGGCTGCTTTTCGTGTTTGGAGAAAGATCAGATTTATCTTTTGATTGCAAAGCAGATAAATTACAGGCCAAACTTGTGGCTGAAATAAGTACCAGGAATGATACAAAAAGTTTTTTCATGGTGGCTCCCAATCCGAGTCTATTTTTTATCCAATTGAAAATTAATTATAAAGGAAGGAATATGCACATGCTTCGAGATTGGTTATGCGCTTATAAAACGTCCACAACCATATAATTTGAAAGACAATTATTTATTGTTTAGATAGTATTGATTGTAGTAAGATTTATTGGCGCGTCAAGTAGGAAGGCACCTAAAGGTTCTACCACCAGGCACGAATTTTGGCCGGTTACGGGTTATTTAAGCCAAGACAAACTACTTAGTTTCTAGAAATGATCTCAATGCGCAGCAAAAACTTGTTTTATGGCCATTTTAATCGAAAAAGAATGCCACATTACCAAAGACCGGGAGCAGTGGCTCGCAGTGACAATACCGGATGGTACAGTTGTTCTTAAAAGAAGGGATCGCCAAACATGGGGGGGACATGCTTGGCGATCTCCAGGGAGGGAATGCCATCAAAATTGCATTTGACAGATCAATAATCCATTAACTGTCAACAATCAGGATGGTCAGACACCTTGTACCATTAATTTTTCTGGTGTCTTATGGATATTTTAGACCTTAATTATCAGATTTACATTAAAACATTATTAGAAAATCAAAATGCCAGAACTATAAAATCCTGACCTACAGAAAGTATCTATAGCCATTATTTTTTTGATGATTTCTTTTTCTGGAGAAACAATCGCTCAAATTCGGCGATTTCCGCCGCACTTTGCCGCTCGGGATCCGGTTTAACGCTTTGGCCGGGTTGGTTGTGCATTGCTTGCATTTCGCGAAAAAACTCTTCTGAAGACTTTGCTGTAGCAGAACAGGCGCGTACTTCGTTCTGAATTGCATGGTCAGAACTGACCACAATAACCTGGCTGGCTTGTTTTCCCATTTTCCTAACCCGATCAATGATGGCATTATCGGCGGTTAAGCCCTGCCGGATAAAATGGGCTGTAATTGAGCCAAATTTACGGGTGTTGGCATAGCCCGGAGGAGCATTATCAAAATAAACCTCAACCTTTTTACGTTTCAGGCGTGCAAATTCTTGCAATAGTTCTATCAACTGGTTTTCTTTATCATCCATTGCCAGAGACATTCCGTAAATTTTCGGGATCAGGTTGTGGCCGTCAATCAGGTACATGATAATCCTCTTGATATCTTTGTTTTATTTAACTTTGATAATATGCTATGATTCTGAGTAGAAATCCAAATCCTTTCAGACGACTGCGAGGGAAAAATTAATGAGATTTTGGAAAAGATGGCTGCCTTTTTTATTGGTGAATATATTTATCTCGGCTGCCACAACAATAATTGTTCTCATTTTGTGGAGTCGTGCGAACCCTTCACAGCGATTGACCATCCAATTTGAACCGGGAACTGAATCCCCACCGGTGACGAATATTCCTCTAGCTACTTTACCACCTTTAAGTGAGCCTGTCATTGCCATAACCAATGTTTTTGGTGCTGGCAACCTGGAAAATGAATACGTTGTTGTCAAGCGTGTAGGGCAAGGTGATCTTAACCTGAGCGGTTGGTATTTGATGGATGAACAAGGTGATAAGTTTGTTTTTCCGGAATTTGATTTGATGCAAGGCGAATTGGAGATTTATACGCGTAGTGGGGTTGATTCAGCCAACAAATTGTATTGGAATGCCAATAAAGCGATGTGGGGTTCAGGTGAGATCGCTCGTATCCTCGATCCGCAAGGACAGGAGCGTTCTGCTTTCACAATTCCTTGAGAGGAATCATGCCATTGCGTTTGGAATTAATCGCTGAACAAAAAATCCTGGAGGCTATCCAGACTGGCGTTTTTGATAATCTTTCCGGGGAAGGGAAACCGATTCAATGGAAAGAGAATGTATTTGCCCCGGATGAATGGCGAATGGCCTTTGATATCTTCCAACAGAATGGTTACTTGTTGCCCTGGATGGAAAAAAGGCGCGAGATAGAAGAAACGTACGAACAACTTATCAGCCAGTGCAAACTTGCGCTCGCCAGGGGAGATATCAATGCCCGAGCTGAATTTTTTAAGCAAGTTGACGCGCTCAACCGCAAGATTATCGATTACAATTTAATTGTGCCGCTAGCGCAGTTTCAGCGACCAACATATGATGCTAGAAATATTTATAACAAACTGAAGGAATTACAGAACAATTAAAGTTAGGAAGCAGAATGTCTGAAGCACTTTATCGCAAATGGCGACCACAAATTTGGGAAGATGTCGTTGGCCAGGACCACATCATTCAAACATTGCGCAATGCGATTCGGGCCGACCGGGTTGGGCATGCCTATTTATTAGCAGGTCCGCGCGGAACCGGTAAAACCACTACAGCGCGTTTGCTGGCCAAAGCTGCGAATTGTCTCGCCGAAGATTTAAGCAACCGTCCTTGTAATGTCTGCGAACATTGCAAGTCTGTCAATGCCAATCGTTTTATGGATCTGATCGAGATCGATGCTGCATCCAATACCAGTGTGGAAGATGTGCGCGATTTACGGGAAAAAATTGGTTTTTCTCCTACACAGGGTAAATACAAAGTCTACATCATAGATGAAGTCCATATGTTGTCAACGGCGGCTTTCAATGCACTTTTAAAAACGCTGGAAGAACCGCCTGCGCACGCCATTTTTATCCTGGCCACAACTGAAGTACACAAAATTCCTGCGACTGTGCTGTCGCGCTGCCAGAGACATGAATTCAGACGGCTGCCTGTCAACACCATCGTGGCCCTGTTAAAAGAAAATGCGCGCCGAGAGAACATTCAAGTGGATGATGAAACGTTGCATTTGATTGCCCGCCAGGCAACGGGTGCAATGCGGGATGCGATTTCTTTGCTGGACCAACTTTCTTCGACTGGCGAAGAAATCAATATCAGCCATGCGCGGGAAGTTTTGGGGACGGCTACCAATCAATCTGTGATTGAACTGGTAAATGCCCTATTGGAGAAAGATGCTAGCGCCGGCCTGGATAGCATTCATACTGCCCTGGATTCAGGCAGCGATCCGCGCCAATTTGCGCGCCAACTGGTTGAATACTTGCGCGGGCTTCTACTGATTCGCCTGCAAAACGGTGTTCTCCTGGATGTACCTCAAGATGTGATTATCATTATGGCGCAGCAAGCCAATCGCTTTGATACCGATAAACTGATCATGATTGTGCGCCTATTCAATGATGCCGCCAATGAAAGTCGCCTGGCCTGGCAGCCCAGCCTGGCTCTCGAGCTGGCTTTTGCGCAGTCGATTTCTCCGGATGAATTACCAAAACCACGGCCGATTGAGACTGCCTCGCAACCTATACAGACTGAGCAGCCACGCAAAAGCGAGAAAGATGATCTTGAAAAAGTATTTCAAAAAAAACCATTTTCCAAAAAAGAAGTTGAAATCAAAGGGGTGCCTGACCTGCCTTCAGAAAACCAGTCGGAAGAAGAAAGCCAGCCAGGTGTATTCACCAATAAGCAGGTTCAAGAAGCCGTACCGGAAGTGCGGACCCTCATTCGCAAATATCGAAAAACAACGGAAGCCCTGCTGGCATCTGCCAGAAGCTACAACATAAAAAAAGGTATGATTGTGATCGGTTTTCAGAGCGTGGTACTGAAAAATCAATTTGAAAAAGGGGAGCATCTAGATATTACCCAGCGCGCCTTCAGCCATGTTTTGGGTGTTGATGCAAAAATACGCGCTGTGATTATTAATTCAAAAGATCAAATTGATGATTCGAATATTGAAGTGCTGCCTGGCAGCCTGGTCAGCACTGCCCTTGATTTGGGCGGTAAACTAGTGACGAAGGAGTAATTGATTATGGCAAAAGGATTTGGACGATCAGGAGCGATGGGCGGTGGTGGCGGTGGCGGTCAGCAAGCCATGATGCGCCAGCTGCAAAAATTGCAAGAACAAATGGAACAGGCTCAATTGGCTCTGGCAGAAGAGACAATAACTGCCAGCGTTGGCGGCGGGGTAATCAAGGTCACCATGACTGGCGATCAACATTGTCGCGCGATAGAATTAAACCCTGAATTACTGCTGGAACCAGATTTGGAAATGCTGCAAGATTTGCTGCTCTCAGCAGTCAATATGGCTCTTGATCAGAGCCGGGATCTGGCAAACGAACGGCTTGGGCCTCTCTCAGGCGGCTTATCCGGACTTGGTTTTTAAGACAGGAAATTATTAAATGCCAATTTTGCCACAGCCAGTGCAAAACCTGATCACTGCGTTTGAGCGTTTGCCTGGTATAGGGCCAAAATCTGCTTCACGACTGACGTTTTTTTTGTTACGTGCTCCGGCGGATGTCAGTAAAAAACTGGCTGAAGCGCTTTCAGAACTGCAGGAGGCAACTACTTTTTGCAGTCGTTGTTTTAATATTACCAGTGCCGGAAATGTATTGTGCGAGATTTGTGCCAGCCCCAAGCGCGATGAAAGCCAGGTGTGTGTGGTTGAAGAACCGCTGGATGTGCTGGCTCTCGAGCGGACAGGCGGGTTTGGCGGTCATTACCATGTTTTGCATGGTGCGCTCTCACCGATTGAAGGCATTGGGCCGGAAGATCTGAAGATTAAACCACTCGTGGAGCGAATCACATCAGGGGGTATCAAAGAATTGATTATCGCTACCAACCCTTCCATGGAAGGTGACGCGACAGCCCTGTACCTTAAACAACAATTGCTGCATTTACCGGTGCGTATCACGCGGTTGGCGCGCGGACTGCCAATGGGTGGAGATCTCGAATACGCCGATCAGAACACACTTCTGCGGGCATTGGCGGGTCGCCAGGAGATGGAGTAGGAAAATAAAGAGCTGCCAAATTTGGCAGCTCTATTTCTAGATCGTATAAGCGGGGATTACATACGTTCGATCGCTTGTTTTCACGCGGTAATACGGCACCCAACCGATGCCGAAATTCTCTATAAAAATATCTTTTTTCAAAGGAGTAACCGGGATTTCTATGATCGCGTTGACTTTTTTATCCCATTCTTGCTCAAGTTCAGCGACTTTCGCTTTTGATTCCTCCTCCAATGCGTTTAAATTCTTAAGCGCTTGCTCCACTTCCAGTTCTTCTTTTTTAAGAGAAGCCTTTGCATCGGATGTCATGCGCCTTTTGGTCAGAGAAGAAGAAATTGACTTTTTTCGTTTTGATAGGAAAGAAAGCAGCAATTCGCCATGCGTCCCTACTTCTTCAAGGCGGCGCTGATTAAGCCGGGTTTCAGCTGTCTGGACATCCTGTTTTTCTTTTTCAAGCTTATCGCTGAATGCATCTATTTTTTTGTCATAAAGGGCCTTTACTTTATCCAGTTCTGCGTCGAGCAGATCTTGAGCTGCATCTTTGCACATTTTCTGAAATTCAGCTTCAGATGTGTCCGGGCCGGCATACACTTTGAGAGCCTGGTTGGCACGTACAGTAATACTGGATCGGAAAATCCATTCGATAAAATCGTTCTGCAGGTCCTTATAACTACGCGGGTCACTTAGCCAAGCCGGCAGCTCAACAAAGGATGTTTGAGGTAGCGCAGTTTGCCCGAGATGTGCCTGGTCGATTGGTGAACTGACATAGTCTTCCCAGCGGATCATGCGCCCTTTTTCATCTTCCACCAGAGCTGTTTTTGTTTCTGTCATCTGTAAATTATATTTTCGCTCGAGAAATTGCACAGTTGCCTGCGCAAATAAAGCCGGGTGATATTCAACCCATTCGATGGCAGCATCGCTGCTCAGTGGAATCTTTTGATCTTGAGCAGCTTTCTCTAGGTTCAAATTAATTGGGAGGAAATACTCGCTTATCCCGCCAGGAATGAGTGGGCGTTTAATGGCCACATTTACCGAATAAGAGCTACTTCTACCTGTTTCTTGCGTACTACTTTTTACCGGGCTACTTTCCGTGATTCCAACTTGTGAAGTAACCACTTGTTTGCTACCATCAGCAAGTGCATTTAAGGCTGGAATCTGGTTGGGTGTGAGCGGTCCTGCCAGGTAATTCATTGCCCAACGGGTGTTGAAAAGGCTTAAACCTGATTTGTGGATGTTGTGCAGCAGAAAGATGCGTTTACCGAGATTAGACAGCAGCATATTCGTGGTGGCCCGGTCAATATTGCCGGTGGCGCTTTGCAGGCCATTCATCAAGCGTTCCTTATCCTGTTCTGTTTGCAGACGGCCGATCATCCAGGTGCCGGCATTGGATAAGGCTTTATAGTCCATATCGACCGGGTTTTGTGAGGATAAAATTAACCCGACGCCGAAGGCACGCGCTTGTTTCAGCATACGCAGCATGACACGGTGAGAAGGGGGATTACCAATGGGGGGGAGATACCCGAGGATTTCATCAAAGTAAATGAGAGCCCGCAAGCTGCCGGAGCCGCTCTGGCGCCGCATCCAACTCTCGATGGCTCCGTAAAGCAGAGTCACAAAGAACATGCGCTCATTTTCGGAAAGATGAGCCAAGTAGAAGATACTGTGGCGTGGTTTACCGCTGCTGGTGAAATATATTTCCTGAATATTAAGCGATTGTCCTTGCAGCCAGGTTTGGAAAGAAGGAGAAGCCAGGAAATTATTCAACCTCATCGCCAAACCCATGCGCTCTTTTTCCGGAAAGAAGGCTTCGACTGGGAAGGCACCCAGACGTTCAAAGGGTGGCTTTTGCGTCTGCAGAATCAAATCAGTCATGTCAAAGGTAATGCCCTTGCTCCAGAAGTGTTCCATGATGTTGGCCAGCAGGATGTGTTCACGTGAGGTGAGCGGATCTATATCGTTAAAGCCAACAAGACCTAGCAGCGCGGTGATGTTGGAAGATATGCGTTCGCGCAAGAGTTCTTGATTTTCTTCCCAGGCAATTTCAGGGGCTGCAAAAGATGAGAGAATGTTAATGGGGACCCCGGCCGTTGATCCAGGTGTATATACTGTAAATTCAACCGATTTTTTTAATTCTTCCAGTTCAGCGGAATTAATACCCCAATCCGATAATCCTTTTTCCCATGTAGCTGCAGTTTTGGCAGCCATTTCTGCCACAGAAATGCCGGCGCGCCGGGCTTCTTCAGGATCAAGCCAGGGTTCAAAATTCGCAGGTGAAAAGCCCGGAAAATGCAGAATCAGATTGGTGAGATCACCCTTTGGATCAATGATGATGGCAGGGATGCCTTGCAGCGCTGCCTCTTCCATAATGGAAATACAAAGCCCTGTCTTACCGGAACCTGTCATGCCGGTGACGAACATGTGTGTAGTTAAATCTGCCGGTTGGTACATGACCGGCTCATTTGTTACCGCCTTAGCGTCCGGATCATATTTTCGGCCAATGTAAAAATCTTTTCGATCAATCATACGTGCCACCTTTTCGTTTAGAGTTACATCTATCTCTATTTTAGACGAAAAAGCAGCTAATGTCATTTCGAATTTACTATGAATGGGTTTGCCCTTTAAATTGATGAGAGCCGGGTACGCCGCCCCCGGCTCTCATTTTAAGGAGGAGAAGAAGAGAAGTCGCTCTTTTGCTACATTTATAATACCAGAACCTCACCCCAATAACTTGACGCTTACCCTACGCTTACCCTACGGCTGGCTACCAACTACCTAACAACCGGTTCGAATTTTGACCATTTCTTGGTAAAAACCAGAATTTATCCACTCACAATTGAATTTATGGTGGGTTTACAGTTCTGGTTTGACTCATGAAACGGTTTGGCTGGCTAGAATTGGGCAGGAAGAATACATTTTTCCGTTGGCAAGTGTTATATTAGAGGTGGTGTATCTATCTGATGGCCTGGGTCCACGAATGATCGTATCCAGGGTTGAAATTTACAGGCAGATGATTTCGCAAATCGAAGCAAGAAAGAGGTGCGCGGGTGAGTGAGTTAAACGCTGGTTTTCGGTCCGGTTTTGTGGCTGTTATTGGACGGCCAAATGTAGGCAAATCCACTTTTCTAAATAAAATATTGAAACAGAAAGTTGCAGCCGTCTCAGAGAAACCCCAGATGACCCGCAAGCAACAATTGGGAATACTGACGACTGACAGCATGCAAATTATCTTCATTGACACCCCGGGGATGCACATCGCGCATCATAAATTGGGGGACTTCATGAATCAAATGGCGGAGATGGCATTAAATGATGCCGACGTTCTGATTTGGATTGTAGATACCACTTTCCTTCCCACCCAGGAAGATCGCTTGATTGCCGATCGGATTAACGCGATGGCCAAACGGCCACCGGTTCTGCTCGCTTTAAATAAAATTGATCTGGTGGATAAAGATTTGTTGGAGTCACGCGAACGGTATTACACCGAATTGCTGCCGGATATGCAGGTCTTCCGTATCAGTGCCGAGCTTGATTTAGGGATTGATGAGGTGTTAACTGCGGTCACGTCTCTTTTGCCAGAAGGGGAGCCTTATTATGATGCGGAACAGGTAACTGATCTCTATGAACGTGATATTGCGATTGAATTGATTCGGGAGGCTGTGTTAAATCACCTCTCAGAAGAAGTACCGCACGCCGTTGGTGTTCGTCTGGATGAATATAAGGATCGCGGTGAAGATAAAGCCTACCTGATGGCAACCCTCTTTGTGGAACGCGAGTCACAAAAAGGGATTGTGATTGGTAAACAGGGTTCCATGATCCGCGCGATTGGCACTGCAGCACGTCAGGAAATTGAGGCGTTAACCGGACGACAGGTATTTTTGGATTTACGGGTAAAAGTGCATAAAAATTGGCGTAATAACCCGGATGCGTTAAAGCTGATGGGTTATAGCACGCAGGAGGGCTAGTTTATGCTCTGGTGGCTGCCTGTATTCTTGACAGTTGCATTGCTGGAATGGATTGCAACAGGTAAACGCTGGCATCGTGTCCGAATTATAACCAAGCCGCTTTCTTTACTGATCCTGATCGCCGGCTTTTCTTTGCAAGGCGGCTGGCAGGGTATTGGCCTGTGGTTTGGAATTGGCTTGTTGTTCTCATTAAGTGGCGATATCTTTTTGCTGCTGCGGCCGCACTTTTTTATTGCCGGATTAATCTCATTTCTGTTGGCGCATATTGCATATATTATTGCCTTTTGGCAGGGTCAGATGAAGATTACAATCTGGATTATTTTGCCTATGGCCGCTGTAATTTTTCTGGTTAGTATGGTGTGCCCACGGGTGATTAGAAGCCTGCAGCGAAAATTGGAAAACCGGCACCTGGTTGTGCCGGTCTTACTTTACATGATCACTATTATCACCATGTTATTTAGTGCACAGTTGACCTGGTTTCAACCCGCCTGGGTGGGTTTGTCGGCCTTAAGTGCCAGTTTGGGGGCATTTTTATTTACTATATCCGATTCAGCGCTGGCTTATGGCCGGTTTTCACATCCATTTCGGTTTAGCAACTTCTTTGTGATGTTCACTTATCATACCGGTCAACTCGGAATCATTCTGGGAGCGCTCATGCGGTTGCAATTGATTTGAAATTGATACAGAATCAGCGCTGTTCTTTTAACGGGCGGAAACCCTCACCCAGAGCCTCATGTGCCTGGCCAATGACCATAAAAGCCGCCGGGTCCTGCTCTGTAACGATCTCTTTTAATTGTGGAATTTCTGATTGGGTGATGACAGAATAGATTACAGTTCGTTCGGCGCCGGTGTACCCGCCGGTGCCGTGCAACATGGTAACACCGCGTTCCAAAATATCGGAAATGCCCTGAGCAATCTCACCTGGTTTGTCGGTGACAATCATGGCGGTTCGATAAATGGCGCGACCCTCAAAGGCAATTTCGGCAGCCAGCCCGCTGACGTAAATAACGGCCAGTCCGTAAAGTGCCCGCTCCCAATCGAAGATGAAACCACCTAACAAAACGACAATTGAATCGGTGATTAAATACGAGGTCGATATGGAAATACCAAAGTGGTGGTTCAAAATACGGCTGAGAATATCACTGCCGCCGCTGGTGCCTTTGCCACGATAGACGAGCCCTAACCCGACACCGTACATCAATCCGCCATAGATGCTGTTGAGCACCAGATCAGTGGTGACACCTTGAGGGGGAATTATCATTACCAGAAAATCAGTGAAGAACGAAAAGAAAACAATTGCGAAGGCCGTTCGCAAAGCAAACCTTAACCCGCCCAAATAACGCCAGCCGAGAAAGAACAAGGGAATATTGCCTAAAAACACCATCAAACCGATCGGAAAATTTGTCAGGAAGTTCACTAATTGGGCTAAACCGCTGATTCCGCCGGAGACCAACAAGGCCGGAACCAAAAAAAGCCGCATGGCAAATGCCTGGATGATCACACCCAGAAGTATGAAGAGGTAATCTTTCAGGGATTTCCAGTTAAAGGTCAGTGACGCCATTTCTGACTTCCATTGATTTTTCCATTGCTCTCTGGTTTTTCTTATTGGCATATCCATTTGTCACCATCCTTATTCCGAAAAAATAATTAATCTGGCCTCCCACCATTGTAGCTATTTAAAAGGAAGAGAGCGGGTTGAATAGCGGCAGGTGTTACCGGTAATTGATTGCAACGGCTGCGCGCTGATTATAGTGTTTATCTCTAATTCTGCCAATCGGTTGCTTAACCGGAGAAGGATGGCATGTCTGCAATCCTTTGGTAATTGTCGGTCAATTGTAACGAGAAAACCTTTGACATTCTTGTCTCGCAAGGCTAAAATGAATAATGGTAGGACTCATTTTAGCGCTACATTATATTAATTTAAGGAGAACCTTTGAGCAATTGGGCTGACAAAACCATTATCGGTCTGACCGGTAATATCGGCACCGGAAAGAGCGTCGTGCGCCGGATGTTGGAACATCTGGGTGCGTTTGGTATTGATGCCGATGCGCTTGCCCACCGTGCGATTTCAAAAGGTGCTCCGGGGTATCCGAAAGTTGTTTCTCAATTTGGCCGTTGGATTTTGACCAGCGATGGGGAAATTGACCGTGGACGCCTGGGACGATTGGTGTTTAGCGATCCGGAAGCTCTTAAAATTCTCGAAGACATTGTCCATCCCTTAGTCAGCAAGGCTATCGATTACATTATTAGTCGCTCGCAAAAATCAGTAGTAGTGATTGAGGCCATAAAATTACTGGAAAGCAACCTGAAGGACAAAGTCAATAGCGTTTGGGTTGTCTACGTTCCTGAAAAGGTACAGATTGACCGGCTGGTCAAACGGCGCAAGATGGATGAAACGGAAGCGCGCCAACGTATCCAAAGCCAGTCCCCCCAGGTCGTAAAAATGGGGGCTGCCAACGTAGTCATTAATAATGATGGCTCGGTGGAAGATACCTGGAAGCAGGTTTTACGGCACTGGCAAAAAGTGGTGCCGCTGCCAAGCCAGCTATTTGAGGAAAAAGCAGCCACCGTACAAACGGTTGTCGGCGAATTGAGTCTCGTGCGTGGCAATCCGCGTAATTCCGATGAAATTGCTGCTCTTTTTAACCGTCTTTCTCCCAATGGAAGACAATTTACGCGCACAGATATTATGGAAGCATTTGGAGAAAAAGCATTTCTGCTGCTCAAATCTGGTGAAAAATCACTGGGGGTATTGGGCTGGCAGGTTGAAAACCTGGTAGCCCGCACCACGGATGTTCTTTTGGATGCGATATTACCATTTGAAAAAGCAGTTCCATTAATGATTAAGGAAATGGAAAAAGCCTCAACCGAACTACAATGTGAGGTTTCGCTCATCTTTCTAAATGCAAATTTAGCAAACCGCGAGCGAATCTGGGAGAGCCTGGGATATGAAAAACGTACCCCGGAGACCTTGGGCGTGCGAGCCTGGATGGAAGCTGCCCAGGATTCAAAACCGAATGGCACCTTGTTATTTTTTAAAAAACTAAGGGTGGACCGCATTTTAAGACCGATTTGAGTTTAAACGTTGCCTAATTTTTTCAATGAAATTCTTTTTATTTTTCAACGCCTGAACTGGTTAAGTGTTCTTGACCTGGCTTTGGTTTCAGCAATTCTTTTCGGGTTATTGCTTCTTTTGCGAGATACCCAGGCAACAGTACTTTTACGTGGGGTTATCTTCCTGGTTATTTTGCTCTCTTTGCTGACCAGCTTTGTGGATTTACCCGCCTTTTCCTGGCTGATCAAAACTTCATTACCCGCTTTGTTGCTGGCTATTCCAGTCATTTTTGCACCTGAAATCCGAAGGGGGCTTGAACGCATTGGCCGGGCCGGGTCTTCTGCCATGTTTCGGCCCAGTTCATCTTCGTTGGAACAACTGCAGGTGACCCTGCGCTCGCTGGCAACCGCCTGTGCTCGACTTTCGGCACGGAGGCATGGCGCCTTGATCGTTTTACAGCGCCAGGAATCTTTAAAAGAATATATCTCTACCGGCGTCTTACTGGATGCGATCGTCTCACCGGAGATGTTTCTGCAAATATTTTATCCAAATACCCCCTTGCATGATGGTGCTGTCATTGTTTCCGACAATCGCATCGTGGCTGCTTCCTGCGTAATGCCGCTTTCAGCCAGTGGCGTTCTCAACCGCGGCCCCGAACGGCAAATGGGCTTGCGCCACCGTGCCGCTTTAGGAACCTCGGAAGCTACTGATGGAATTGTGGTGGTCGTCTCTGAAGAAACCGGTTCCATCTCAGTGGCTCAAGGCGGACGCATGATTCGCGGATTGGATAGTGATCGGCTCGAAAACCTGCTGATGGCATTTTACCGACCGGCCCCGATTATCCGTGACTCAATCAATTTATTCGGTTGGAAGATCAAACTTCCCCAGCACAATAAAGCCGAGGATGAATAACCATGCCAAGCCGTTTTCGTAAATTTACCAAAGTAATTCCAAGCTTGCTGACTGCCATCTTTTTGGCAATCACGGTTTGGATCATTGCTGTCACTGCCAGCGACCCAACCGAAGACCGGGTTTATCCACGCTCGATTGCTGTGGAAGTGATTGGGCTGGATACCAAACTGGTGATGGTAAATGATATGCCCAACAATATCGCCGTCACTCTCAACGCGCCGCAGAGCGTCTGGTCTGAACTCTTGAGACAACAATCCCCTGTGCGTGCGGTGATTGATCTTTCCGGGCTGGGAGCAGGTGAGCATACGGTTGATTTACAAATTCAAGTTTCTGCAAGACCGGTTCAGGTGGTTAGCTACTCACCAAAAACCATTGATGTGGTTTTGGAGAGTTTTGCCAGCCGCAGTGTGCCGATTAATTTGATCCGTAAGGGGGACCCTGCAGTCGGTTATCAAGCAAAACCGCCAGTTCTGAGTGTGACGAATGCCACAGTCAGCGGGCCGATTTCACAGGTAAACAGTGTCAAAGAAGTACGCGCCACCCTTGACATCACCCAGGCCTATACCAATATTTCGCGTTCTTTGGATTTGAAAGCCCTTGATGAAAACGAAAGAGTGGTAACAGATGTAACCATCACCCCGGCTCAAGTAACCGTGGAACAAGAAATCACCCAACGCTATGGGTACCGTAACGTGATTGTCTCAGTTCAGGTGGAAGGAAAAGTTGCCGAAGGTTACCGGATGACCAATATTTCAGTCTTCCCTTTGGCCGTAACAGTATTCTCTGCCAACCCGAGCATTGTAAATGACTTGCCAGGGTATGTGCAAACCGAACCACTGCAACTAAACGGACTTAAGGATGATGTGGATGTATCCTTGCAGCTTGACCTGCCAGAAGGGGTCTCAGTGGTGGGTGATAAAACGACTGTGTTGGTGCGCGTTAGTATCGCAGCCGTACAAAGCAGCCTGCCGGTAGCCAACATCCCGATCGAAGTGATTGGATTGGCGCCTGACTTGAAGGCTGTTCTCTCGCCCGAGATGGTGACATTGATTCTTTCAGGCCCATTACCGGAACTGGACCGCATCCAGGCGGGAGATATTCGCGTCACGCTCGATTTGACAGATTACAAGATTGGCACCTATCAACTGGAACCAGTGGTAGAATTGATGCTCGGCGAGACTGTTGTGACCAGCGTCCAGCCGGCTTTAATTGATGTCCAAATAATAAAGGCGCCTCCGGCCACCCCCGCCGGTTGATGTAGGAAAAAAATGAGTAAACCGATTGTAGCATTGGTTGGACGACCAAATGTAGGAAAAAGTACGCTTTTTAATCGCCTGGCCGGTGAACGCCTGGCGGTTGTGAATGATATTCCCGGGACAACCAGAGATCGCCTAATGGGTGATGCTGAGTGGACTGGACATCCTTTTTATATCATTGATACCGGCGGAATTGACCCAACCAGTGCAGGCAAAACCCCACTTTCGGTCGATTCGGCTGATTTTATCGAAGATATCAAACAGCAAGCCTTCATTGCCATTTCAGACGCGGATGCCATCTTGTTCGTGGTTGACGCCATTAGCGGGGTTACCCCGGCTGATCGGGAAGTGGCCGAAATTTTGCGCAAGATGCAGAAAAGTGTCAATGGTGAATGGTACCCCCCGATTTTGCTGGTGGTCAATAAGGCCGATAGCAAAACTTTCCGCGAGGGCGCCCTGGAGTTTTATGAATTGGGCATGGGTGAACCTCATCCAATATCATCATTGCATGGCACCGGAACCGGCGACATGTTGGATGCATTGGTGGCTGCTTTTCCCCAAGATCTGGATGTGGAAGAGGACGATTCGGTCAAAATTGCCATCGTTGGCAAACCCAATGTGGGCAAATCCAGCCTACTGAACAAACTGGTGGGGGAGGATCGCATGATCGTCTCAGCGATCCCCGGCACCACGCGCGACGCAATCGACAGCCACCTGGTCTATGAAGGCATCCCTGTTACCCTGATCGATACTGCTGGAATCCGGCGGCGTGGCAGAGTCACCCCCGGGGTGGAAAAGTACAGTGTGCTGCGCTCGATGAAAGCGATTGAACGCGCGGACGTGGCCTTATTAATGATCGATGCGGTCGAAGGCATCACCGCCCAGGAAGCACACATCGCCGGGTTTATATTGGAAGCCAAAAAGAGCACCGTTGTAGTGATTAACAAGTGGGATGCCATCGAGAAAGATTCCTATACCATGCTGGCGTTTTCCGATCGAATCCATCAGGATTTGAGCTTCATGGATTACGTGCCCATTATTTATATCTCAGCCAAAACTGGGCAGCGCGTCGATCAGGTGCTGCCACTGGCATTGAAAGTACAGGAAGAACGCCTGGCGCGCATGACCACTTCCACCTTGAATCGTATCATCCAATATGCACAGGATTTGCATACACCCTCGCAAGCCGGACGGGTCTTTAAAATGTACTATGGCACGCAGGTGCGTTCTGATCCGCCCACCTTTTTGATTTACTGTAACGAACCCAAACTAGCGCATTTTACGTTTGTAAGATTTTTAGAGAACAAGATCAGAGAAGAATACCCTTTTACCGGCACCCCGATTCAGATTGTATTTAAGAAACGCTAAAACTTGACGGTTTAATTGAAGTGCGGTAAAATTGCAGACGTTAAGAAAAACGATGCGGGGTAGAGCAGAGGCAGCTCGTCGGGCTCATAACCCGGAGGTCAGTGGTTCGAATCCACTCCCCGCTACTAAGAGTGAACCAGAGTCCGTCGGGCTCTGGTTTTTCATTAGCCCGGCGCACGGCGGTAGACGTTTTTCCAAAAATGGAGGAATTTCTAATGAACCACAGCACGCCGGGCTCGACTAAACCAAATATTTCACTTTCCTTATCCAAATGCATCGACGGTTTCTTAAAATTCAAAACAGCAGAGGGGTTAAGCCAACGCACAATTACCTCCTACGAATACATGCTCAACCATTGGTTGAAATATATTGGAGATCGGAGTGTTTCTGAAATTCAGGCTTCCGACCTTACTGGATACCTGGCCTGGCTGCGCACCGAATACAAACCGGTGCGTTTCAATGGTAGTAAAGAGCCATTGGCCGCCAAGTCCATACGCAACGTATGGGTAACCTTCCGTTCCTTCTTTGGCTGGTTGCAGGTGGAATTTAAATATCCCAACCCTGCGAAAGAAATCAAAGCGCCAAAGTTTCAAACGCATCCCGTTGAAACTTTTACCAAAGAAGAAGTCGAAAAGATACTGAAGGCCTGTGTTTATTCCCGGGAATCTCAAACTGAGGAGAGAAAAAAGTTTGTCATGCGACGGCCAAGTGCCAACCGCGATAAAGCCATTGTGCTTGTATTGTTGGATACCGGGTTGCGTGCGACCGAACTTTGCTTGCTGACAATCAACGATGTCGACCTCAAGACTGGAAGGGTCACGATTCGGCACGGAATTATTGGCGGAGCTAAAGGTGGCAAAGGACGCACAGTCTACCTGGGTAAAGTTGCCCGAAAAGCCGTCTGGCGTTACTTGGTTGGACGCGAAGACGGGGATGATCCCCGTGCCCCCCTGTTCATCAGCCAGGCCGACCGACCGTTCAACAAGGATAGTCTGCGTGTCTTGATCAACCGATTGGGTTCCAGAGCAGAAGTGAAGAAAACCTACCCTCACAAGTTCAGGCACACTTTTGCCATTACTTATCTGCGTTCTGGTGGTGACGTGTTTACCCTTCAATCCCTGTTGGGACATGGTTCGCTGGATATGGTACGCCATTATGCCCAAATTGCGGATATGGATGTTGAACAAGCGCACCGCAAGGCTAGCCCAGCCGACAACATGCGTTTGTAGCCAGGAGGGGATCATTCGGTCAACCTCCCGGCAATGAAGACTAAAGCCCGTTTCTGGCTTTCTCGATCAAGCTTATTAAGGAAGGACTCAAGCTCATCACTCGGCGTGGACGTCGCCAAACCCGACAGCCCTGCAATACGCTCCTGAACATCAGAAGATAACATGGGAGCATAGGTGCTGTCGGTGATTTCGATGCTGTCATGCATCAGGTTCATGGATACGGCTTTGTAATCGGCCATGGTCTGAGCATGCAACAACCCATAAACGGCGTGTCCATGCCGGAATTTATGAGGCGATTTGAATTCTACATTTGCTAAAGAAAACAAGATTTCTAGTCGTTTTTGCAGAGCATGAGAACGTGTTTTTCCCGGTTCATCAGGTGACAGACATTGATCCCCCCAGGTATGTGCAATAGGGGCATACCAGGGAGTCGATGCAGGTAAAGCAAGTCGAACTATAGCATCCCAGCGGTGCACCGGATCGAGCAGCTCGGGAATGTTCAAAAGAAAGGTGGTCGCTTTCTTGCTGTTTTTAGTGTGAACACCCAATTCTGGCCACTGGCGTAGAGTGAGGTTTTCCAGATCGACCCCCGAAATTGGGAGTGTTGTAAAAGCGCTGGCACGCATTCCTGAGAGAAATAGCATGGCCGCTGCTGCCTGGTCACGTAAAAGAGCTAGATTATTTTCAGGAACAGGTACAGAAATCAGGGTCTGTACTTCTTCCAACGTGACAAAGACATTCTCAGCTGAGACTTGCGGTTGTCGGGAAAGACGTAAGGTATCTATCCATGCGACCGGCAGACTGTTCATTTCTCTAGGGTATGCGGACTTTGCCCAACGAAAAAAGCGTTTGCTAGAGTCAATAATTTTCTTTTGGGATGCTCCTGCAAGGGTTCCCTTTCCTTCTTTGCCTGGAAGAGCTGCCAGGTAGGCGGATAACGTGGGGCGGATGGCTTGCACATTGCGAAAATTATGATCATTTGCCCAAAGCAAAAGATGCCGCAAATAAAAGCGATAGCGCTCCACAGAAGCAGGGTTCAGCTGCAGAACTTCATCGAGATACTTGAGATGTTCCTTAATTTTGAGATAGTTCTGGCGTTCGATCACGATGCGCTCCACGATTGATAATATTTCCGCAATTTGTACAAGTCCCTTTGATCAGGACAAGATTCCCTTTAATAGGATGAATCTGGGGAGAGATTAGCTTGGAAACCTGGTTGCAGTGCATGCAATAGGCTTCGTCTTCATTTAACTTACTTACCTTCTTTGGTTTGCGCTGCCCATCCACCCAGCTGGCAAAACTTTCACCATTAATCCAGATCCGATTGCGATTATCGCGTTGGTGCAGGACACCTGTTTGTAGCCAGTCACGCAGCGTACTTTCCGCGATACCCAGCTCTTCGCAAATTTCACGCGGGGTATACAGCATCGGTAATAAACCGGGGGCTTTTACGATTACTTTATGTGGCAGTTTGGTCCTACGACTTTTTTCTTTCATCCAACGATACTCCTAATCCAATAAAGGTTTTGATGGATTATCCATGGTCAAGCAAACAATCAGATGCCAAACCGCTGAGTGCATTTCCAACAACCTGGTTGATCCGAACAATATCTTCTGGTATCGCGCCCGGATTTTGATGCTCAACTAAACCAGCTCGAATTTTGCTGAGAGAGTTAGTCAATTGACTTGCCAATTTGTTAGCGTGTTTTGCTTCTCGCCGAACAGTGGTCCAGTTGTTGTTTTCCAGGAAAGCCGTTCCATATGATTCACCATCAACAGGCGCGGCGAAGTCATCCTCATAGGTAGCGGCCTGTATTGCTATACACCGGACTTCAAAACAGTTCAAGCAACGATGAATTGAATCTAATTGATCAGCAATATCAAAGGCTTCCAATTGCTCGTCAGAGAAATCTGAAAGCTGCAAAATAAACCCAGACAAGCGAGCAATATCTTCTTGAATAGTATTCAGCTGAGAAGTAAGCCTGATCGGCTGTTTGATTCTTGGTTTTGCCAGTAGGCAAGTGGTCATGGGTACTCCTTTATGATTAATGTTATGAGTAGAATAACACTCGGCCTTGTTATGCTCAATACACCAATATCGGTAAGATTTAATCGAAAAAAGTACCGAAATTGGTATATAGATTTTTTTGTCTTGTGCTTGCACAATAGAATAATCTGATCTATAATTATTCAGAACTTATGTTCTAATATTTATCAACAAAATATCTATCGTTACCTTACTCGCGCATAATGTCTAGAATGGCCACCATGAACCTCATCTTTTCTCCCTCGGTCCTCTCCAGAAAATTGCGCATCATCCTGGAGGGATTTATGGTATTTCTTCAACAATTGCTATGGAACTTAGGGGAGGTTTCTGTAAATGCCATCCATTGTAGTCTTCAATGATGAAGGAAATGTTGTTTACCAAAATACTGTTGACGATGTTCATCAGTTGATGAAAACAATCCGGGATGGAGGCGAACTGCCGGGCTTTTCTGAATCACCCACACCCGTTCGCATTAATGGACTGATTATCCTTGCTGAACAATCGCGCGCATGTAAACTACCTACACCCAAACTTACTCAAAAAGAATGTCAGGTGCTTCAGTGGTTGTCACTTGCAAAGACCCCTAGGCAAATTGCAATCCAAATGGTATTGTCAGAGGAATCGATCCGCCAATACCTGAAAATTCTGAAGAGAAAGTTCAATACGGACAGCCGGGACCAATTAATGGCAATGGCAGCTTATCTTGGGATTTGTAATCCGTATAAAACCGATTAGTCCGAAACACCTCAAGTTACCTTGGACACAAAGAAAGACTACTATTCTGGTGGGGGATTTGTTGCCAGATAATGAAAAGTATTATATTATTAGGAAAGAACATATTTTTCATTCGTAAACAAATTCGCATACGGTAAAAAATTCAATTTATGTCCAAATTTTCGGACTGGTTTAATAAAGCATACAACAAATGGCGCAAATCCCAACCAGGTGAGGAAGATTTCTTAGCGTTCTGTGACTTACTTGGTTACATTCCTGCCATTGTTTTGAGTTGGTTTCAGGATGAAATTACCCCTCAAGGCGCTGAGCTATTGAGTATCGCTGGCTTATTTGGAACAAATTTTTATTCATTACTTGGTCAAACAGAACCTGATCCAGAATTAATGAAGATCTATAATTCCTTCTCACATCTTAAAGGGGAGTACCGAGGAAAGCTGTCGCAAGCACTCTGGGAAGCTCAATCCGAAATGCAGCAGAAATGTATTTCCCCGAATTCTAAAGATGCCAGCATTATTTTAGCGAAAACATTTTTAAAATGGGGGATCGAGGACTCAGTACCTTAACTGCCCAAGAAAATTCGTGGTCAATTTAAACTTCGATTTCTATAACAATTATTTCCGATAATTCACAGTAGACCTCATACTGACAAATTACTTGACGCTTGGCAAAATGTCGTTATAATTTACAGTATGAATTCTACTGTGTTTATTATTTGCGAGAATCCATGAAAACTCCGTTAGGTAACGTCTCTGAAATTCAAGTGGGGTACCAGTCACGGGAAGCTATTCGCGCCCATCCCAATGGCAGCTATTGGCTAATTCAGGCACGTGATTTTGATAAGCAACATCAGGTGCAATGGTCGAATCTGATTCAATTCACCCCTTCTGGAAACACGAGTAAATATGAATTGAAACCGGGGGATGTCTTGTTTTTGGCGAAAGGTCAGGAGAATTTCGCCTGCCTGGTCAATCAAAGTAGACCCAACACGCTTGCTGCAAATACGTTTTACATTTTGCGCGCCAGGCCGGGAAGTATTCTTCCGGATTATTTGGCATGGTGGCTGAACCAAACATCTGCTCAGGAGTGGATCAGGCTGAACCGTAGCGGAAGTTCACTCCCCTTCCTTTCTGTTTCCGCGTTATCGCGTATCGAAGTTCCCATTCCAGGTATTGAGATACAACGGAAAATTGGTGATCTGGAGATGCTGCGAAAAAAGGAAGCGGATCTGTTAGGTTTATATCTGTCAAAAAAATCGGTTTTGATCCAAACCGTCTGTCTTAATGCAATTATCGAATAGGAGAAGAAGAGACATGGCTAACTCACATGCAAGCAAGAATGAAATTGGGCAAATCGTCTGGGCGGCCTGCGACACCTTCCGCGGCGCTGTGGACCCATCGGAATATAAGAACTATATCCTGACTATGTTGTTTGTGAAATACTTGAGCGATTTGCGAAAGGATATCCTCGCGGACTATACTCAGCGTTACAACGGGGATTTGGTCCGTGTGGAGCGTGCCATGAAGCGAGAACGCTTTGTGATGCCCGACGAAGGCACATTTGATTATCTTTATGAACGGCGTGACGCGGCAAATGTTGGTGAGATTATTAACATCGCCCTGGAAAAGATTGAGGATGCCAACAAATCCAAATTGGAAGGGGTCTTTCGCAACATCGACTTTAACAGCGAAGGCGCACTTGGACAAACCAAAGACCGCAACCGTCGGTTAAAGAATTTGCTGGAAGATTTCGCTGATCCCCGTTTGGACCTACGTCCCTCTGTTATCGGTAACCGGGACGTGATCGGAGATGTTTATGAATACCTGATCGGTCAATTCGCAGCGGGTGCCGGCAAGAAAGCCGGTGAATTCTACACGCCGCCAGAAGTGTCCATTCTGCTAGCCAAGTTGGTGCAGCCCAAACCAGGCGATCGCATTTGCGACCCGGCATGCGGGTCAGGCTCATTGCTGATTCGAGTGGCAAAGGAAACCGGAAGCCAGAATTATTTCCTGGGCGGGCAGGAATCCAACGGCTCGACCTGGGCACTGTGCCGGATGAATATGTTCCTGCACGATATGGATGGCGCACAAATTGAGTGGTGCGACACGATTTCCAACCCAAGACTGCTCGATCATGATGAGCTGATGCGGTTCAACGTTGTGGTTGCTAATCCGCCGTTCTCTTTGAAAAAATGGGGCGCTGAATTTGCTGCCAACGATCCGTATAACCGCTTCCACCGTGGGCTGCCGCCGGCCAGTAAGGGCGACTATGCCTTCATCAGCCACATGGTGGAAATCGCGCTGGAAGGCGAAAGCCGCGTGGGGGTCATTGTTCCCCATGGTGTGCTCTTCCGCGGCGCAGCGGAAGGCATCATTCGCAAGCAGTTCATCGACGAGAACATCCTGGAAGCCGTCATCGGGTTGCCGGAGAAGCTTTTCTTTGGCACGCCCATCCCGGCTGCCATTCTGGTGTTCAACAAGGCGCGCAAACCCTGGAACGAAGCGCAAACCGAACGCGACCGGCACATCCTATTTATTGACGCCTCGCGCGACCATGAAAGCGGCACCAATCAGAATATTCTGCGTGAGGAAGACATCAATCGCATCTTCCAAACCTACCTGGATTTTCAACCGATTGAGAAATTCTCCGCACTGGCAACCTTGGCGGATATTCAAGCCGCGGATTACAACCTGAATATCCCCCGTTATGTGGACACTTTTGAAGAGGAAGAAGAAGTCGATATCCCCGCCGTGCAGAAGGAAATCGAAATGATCGAAGCGGAGTTGGCTCAGGTACAGGCGGAAATGAAGAAGTTTTTATTCGAACTGGGTTTACAGGAGTAGCTTATGACAGTTTTCTTGTTTGTTGATGAAAGCGGCAATGATCACCAAGAATCACCATACGAGGTGCTCGCGGGAATTGCGATTAAAGACCGCAATCTTTGGAATCTGATTCAAGAGGTCAAAGTTATAGAAAAGCGCCTGTTTGGTGATTTTTATGCAACAAACAAGATTGAATTAAAAGCAAAAAAGCTGCTCAAGGCGAAGACTTTTCGTCTCGCAAGTCAAATGCCCCCAATAAACGCAGATGACCTGCCTACCTTAGCTCAGCAATGCCTGGCAAATGGTGAAAAAGTGACTCGCCTGCAGTTGACAGCTCTGTCTCAAGCAAAAATATTATACGCTACCCAGGCTATTCAGGCATGTTTAGATGCCGGTGGGCGAGTTTTTGCCAGCATTATTGATTATGACGCAGTCGCTGCTCAACCAGAATTAGGGGAAGTTTCTGGTTTGCCATTTCTTCGCAAAGACTACAGTTACCTGTTTGAACGATTTTTCTATTCTCTTGAGGACACTGGGACAAATGAAATGGGGATGATCGTTTTTGATGAATTAGATAAAGTCAAAAGCCATCTATTACTTGGGCAAATGACCGAATATTTCATCAATACCCGAAAAGGTCAGGAGAGATCGAGCTTGATTATTCCCGAGCCATTCTTTGTTCACAGCGATTTGACCATGGGGGTTCAAATCGTTGATCTGGCTGCTTATGTTCTCTCGTGGGGGTTTAGGATCAAAGGCATGTCCAAACCAGCCCGTTCAGAGCTACAGCCATTGGTGTCCGCACTATGTAATATGCGGGTACTCAGCAAAAGAGTTGTACCAAGTATCCGTCGAGAAGCTGTTGATATCTGGAGTATCGCTTTGATTGACCATTAAATAAAAAAGGCAATGCAACGCTGGGCGTTGAAAGCCTCCACTTGTTATTATAGGCATTTATAGAAATTTGTCAAGCTGCTTTACAGAACAGCAATCGAAAGAAGGATCACTCTGATGACTTTAAGTATAACAGAAAACATTCTAAACCTTCAACAATCCCCAACTTGTAAGCGATTCTTACAGATTGGAAGGGATTATGAACCAATTCGCAACGCCGGCCAGGTGTCGGCGGAAGTAGCGAAGGCATTGGCGCTTTCGGAATATGAAAAGTACCACACCGCCCGCCTGGAAAGAGAAGCCAGTCAGTCGGATGGAGATTTAGAACAGGTGGTACGAAAACTGAAGGGTAAAAACAAGGGCAACGAGGGGGAAAATTCGAATGTCGAATCATAGACAACATTCAAATGATCTCATTGAAACAGAAATTGGAAGAATCCCAGAGGATTGGGATTTGTCCAAGCTGTCTAACATAGCTCAAATAATTGTTAGCAACGTAGATAAAAAGGTCGAAGAGAATGAGGCCCCTGTATTTCTTTGTAACTACATGGATGTTTATCAGAATGAGTATATTACAAGTAGCCTGGAATTCATGCGTGGTACAGCGTCTGAAGCGGAAATTAACAAGTTCTCACTTCGACGCGGTGATGTGCTAATAACTAAGGATTCTGAGACTGCTGATGATATTGCCAGTGCGGCAGTTGTGGCTGATGAAATACAAAATCTGATCTGCGGTTATCATCTGGCAATATTGCGACCTGACAAAGAACTATTGGATAGTTTTTTTCTTGCTAAAACATTGCAGCATGATCGAGTTCACAATCAATTCGTTACAAAAGCGAATGGTGTTACACGTTATGGTTTGACCTTATCGGTGATCAATAACGCCACAATTCCAGTTCCACCTTTAATTGAGCAAGCAGAAATCTCACAAATCCTCTCTACATGGGACCGCGCCATTGAACGGGTACAACAGCTGATCGAGTCCAATCAGCGGCAAAAGAAAGGATTGATGCAAGGGCTGCTGACAGGCAGGCTCCGTTTCCCTGAATTTGGTGAACCTATTGAAGAATTTGGCAATCTCCCAGATGGATGGAAAGCCGTCGAATTCCATGAATGTGCTACACGCTCAAATAAAAAAATCGATCCGGTTACGAATGATTTCAATTTCCGCTGTGTTGAACTTGAGCATATTTCTCAGGAAACCGGAAAAATCATTGGAGAAACGGAAAGCAAACAACAAACGAGCACAAAAAACTATTTTCGGCCTGGAAATGTGCTTTTTGGGAAACTTCGGCCATACCTTCATAAATTTGCATTTTGTGAATTTGAAGGGGTTTGTTCTTCTGAAATCTGGGTGTTGCAGAATAAAAGTAACTGCACTTCTAGGTATTTATTCTATTTGGTTCAAAAGGATACATTTTTATCAGCTTCGATTCAGACAACCGGCACCAAAATGCCCCGATCAGATTGGAGCGTTGTAAGAAAAACTAAATTTTTCTTGCCACGCCTTGAGGAGCAGGAACGAATTACTGCCTTTTTAGATCAGGTTGAACTAAACATCAAGTTACTTGAAAAATATATTGTGCTGCTTAAGCAGCAGAAGAAAGGTCTGATGCAGAAGCTGCTTAAAGGTGAAATTCGGGTGAAAGTGGATTAGGAGGGAGATTATGATCGTATCCGATAATTTATTATTCAATCAAGCTACTTTAAGTGATGCTTTGAGAGCGCAGCTTGTGTCTGTTACAAAAGAGGTTGATGGACTATCCAAAGATCAATTTCTCGTCAATTCAGACGAGCAGATTATTGAGCATGTATATTCTAAAATGGTGATTGCGCCTTTGGTTATTTATCGCGATCAGATGAGTCTCACCGAACCTCAAGAGAATAGGACGGAACGGCGTGATCCCTTCGGAGATCTAATTAGGTTACCGGTCATTAGAACAGACTTGACGATTCCATACACAGGTGAATCTGATTTATGGAAGTTGCAACCATCGACGTTTACATTCAATCCGCCGAGAGGTGATTATTCTTCACAACGAGGTAATGATCAGACTGGCACATTGCGGTTCAAGATGGAATTTACTCAAGGGGAATATACGAGTGATGCAATAAATCATGAGGTTGAGCGGAATCTAAAATCCATTGATGATTATCTTGGATGGATTAAGCATGATATCGAATCGCATAATCCCCAACTTAAAAATGAAATTAGGCGTCAGGTTGCTCAACGCAGGGAAAGGCTAGGAACAATCCAAAGCGCTTTAAAAACCTTAAATATCCCGATTCAGACACGAGAAGGAGCTCCAGGGCTTTCCCAATTACCCCTACAGCGAAAAATCATTAAACCGTTACCTTCACAAACCAATCACCCGCCAGAATATACGATATCGAACGAAGATTATGAAAATATCCTCAAAATAATTCGGCATGAAGGTTGTTCTTATGAGCGCACGCCAGAACCATTTTCAAAACATGATGAAGAAGAATTACGCGACATTCTTATGGCGCATTTGAACGGCCACTACCACGGATTAGCAAATGGCGAGGTGTTCAGGAAAAAGGGTAAAACTGATATCTGCATTGAATTCGAGAATCGAGCGGCATTTGTCGCGGAATGCAAATTGTGGAAAGGTGACCAAAAACTCTTAGAAGCAGTTAACCAATTGCTTGGTTATTTGACTTGGAGGGATAGTAAAACATCTTTGATTGTTTTCGATAAAGATGTGGCTGGGTTTACGAAAATCCAGGAAAAAATACCTGAAGTGCTGAAACAACACCCTAACTTTGTGAGGGACGAGAAAGGGAAATATTCCGGTGAATGGCAGATGACATTTCGATTCTCGGAAGATCCTGATCGAATGGTTATTGTCCACGTATTTCTATTTAATTTGTATGTCACAGAAAAAGAATGAAGGAATTCGTGATGGATCAAGCTTCTATAGAATTCTCAGAACTCACCCGCTCTCAGCTTCCGGCGCTGCACCTGTTGCAAAACCTGGGCTACACCTACCTACCCCCGCGCGAGGCGCAAGCGCTGCGTGGCGGGCGGGCAGACGCCGTCTTGCTGGAAAGTGTTTTGCTCGACTGGCTGGCCAGGAACAATGAAATCCAATACCACGGTCAACGCTACCCGTTTTCCGAGGCCAACATTCACACCGCTGTGCAGGTGCTCAAAGAGACTCTCTCCATCGGTTTGCTGCGCACCAACGAAAGCATTTTCGATCTGCTCAGCTTGGGAAAGAGCCTGCCGCAATCCGTGAACGGCAATCTCAAAAGCTTCAGCTTGCGCTATATCGATTGGGAACATCCCGAGAAGAATGTTTACCATGTGTCGGAGGAATTTGCTGTCGAACGCCGCGGCAGTCACGAAACGCGCCGGCCGGACCTGGTGCTGTTCGTCAACGGTATTCCCTTTGGCGTGATCGAGTGCAAATCGCCCGACCTAAAAGATCCCATTGCTCAGGCGATCTCACAACAGATCCGCAATCAGAAAGAGGATGAAATCCCTGCCCTGTTTCAATATGCCCAGTTGTTGCTGGCAGTCTCCGGCAATGAAGCTAAATACGGCACGGTCGGTACCCCGGCCAAGTTCTGGAGCGTCTGGAAAGAGGAATGCGACGCGTTCGAAAAGAACGTTAAAGCAGTTGTGGATCAGCCGTTGAGCCGCAGCCAGATTCAGTCGCTGTACGACGCCTTCCCGGGTAAGCACCGCATGGAAGCAGTCAACAGCTTGAACCTGCCGCGCGTTGTCACCGCGCAAGATCGAGCCATATACTCGCTTTGCCAGCCAAAACGGCTGCTTGAACTGGCGTATGGCTTTACCCTCTTTGATGCCGGCGAAAAGAAAATCGCCCGCTACCAGCAATACTTCTGCGTGAAGAAGATCATGCGCCGCATCTATGAGCGCGATTCAGAAGGCAGACGATCCGGTGGTGTAGTCTGGCATACCCAGGGTAGTGGCAAATCGCTTACCATGGTCTTCCTGGCAAAAGCCATTGCGCTGCGGCCCGATATCCCGGATCATAAAATCGTGCTGGTCACCGACCGGGTCGACCTGGACGATCAGATCTACAAAACGTTCCACGCCTGCGGTAAAGAGGTAGAACAGGCCCGCACCGGTAAAGACCTGGCGGAAATGCTGCGCGAGAACAAGCAGCGCATCATTACCACCGTGATTGACAAATTCGACGCCGCAGTCGGGCGCCAAAACGCGCGTAACGACAACCCCAACATCTTCGTGCTGGTGGATGAAGGCCACCGTACCCAATACGGCTCCATGCATGCCCGCATGCGCCAGGCGCTCCCCGAAGCCTGTTACATTGGTTTTACCGGAACGCCTGTGATGAAGAAAGACCATGATACCGTCCGGCAATTCGGTGGATTGATTGACACCTATACCATCACTCGCGCAGTAGAAGATAAAAACGTCGTTCCCTTACTATATGAAGGCCGGCATGTCGATCAAAAAGTGGATTCGAAAGCAATTGATACCTGGTTTGAGCGCATCACTCAGGATCTATCTCAGCCGCAAATAGCAGATTTGAAAGGCAAATATTCCACCACCGACCAGCTCAACAAGGCTGCTCAAAAAGTCCAGCGAATCGCCTGGGATATCAGTGTTCATTATCGCGACAACTGGCAGGGCACAGGATTCAAGGGTCAGTTGGTTGTTACCGATAAAGCCACCGCCCTTTTATATAAGCAGTTCTTGGATGAGTTTGGTATGGTGACCTCAGAAGTATTGATTTCACCTCCAGACGAGCGCGAAGGCGAGGAAGACCTGTATCAGGAAAACGTTCTGGCTGTCCAGCGATTCTGGAAAGGGATGATGGAAAAGTATGGCAGCGAGCGCGAATACAACAAGCAAATCATCAACGCCTTCAAGAACGGAGAAACCCCCGAAATTATCATCGTCGTGGATAAGCTGCTGACTGGATTTGACGCGCCTCGCGACACGGTGCTTTATCTGACACGCAAACTCAAGGATCATACCCTTCTGCAGGCCATCGCGCGCGTCAATCGCTTGTACGAGGGCAAAGATTTCGGCTATATCCTGGACTATTATGGTGTCCTGGAAAATTTGAGCCATGCGCTCGACCTGTATAATTCTCTGCCGGAATTTGACAAGGAAGACCTGGTTGGCATTCTGACTGATATCAGCGAACCCGTCTCTCAGTTGGCACAGGCCCATTCCGTGCTGTGGGACACCTTCAAAGAGGTCAAGAATCGCCGTGACGCGGAAGCGTATGAAATTTTGCTGACGGAAGAAGCCTTGCGCGAGAAGTTTTATGAAAGGCTTTCAAAATACGCTAAGACATTATCGATAGCCTTATCGAGTGTTAAGTTCCTGGAAGAAACCCCTCCTGAAAAGGTTGAACAATACCGGAGCGATCTAAAATTCTTCTCCAAATTAAAGGCCTCTGTTCAGCGGCGTTACGCTGAGGTGGTTGATTTTTCGCAATATGAACCGCGCATCCAGAAACTGCTGGACACCCATGTTGGCACGGGTGATGTGGAGCAAATTACATCGATGGTGAACATTTTTGATCAGAAAGCTTTCGCTGATGAAGTAGAAAAGCTGCATTCGGATGCTGCCAAAGCCGATACGATTGCCCACCGCACTCAGAAGACCATCTATGAACGTATGGAGCAGGACCCTGTATTTTACAAACGATTCTCTGAGATATTAAAAGATGCAATCAAAGCTTATCGGGACGAACGTCTCCGAGAAAAGGATTACCTGGCACAGGTCACTGAAATCATGCAAGCCGTCCTTAATCGAACGGGAGATAATGTTCCCGTGCGGTTGAATGGGCATGAGGTTGCCAAAGCCTATTATGGGATTGTGAAAGAAACGATTCAACCAGGCGAGTCTGGTGAAGATCGCAGTGAAGCCTTTGCCCGGGCTACCCTGGAAGTGGAAAATATTGTTGAACGAAATCGCATTGTCAACTGGGTGGACAATATCGACGTCCAGAACAGGATGCGGATCGAAATTGAAGACATGTTATTTGACTGGAAAGAACAGGAAGGGATTAAACTTACCTTTGAGGAAATCGATCGAATTTTAGATCAGTCTATTGATGTTGCCCGCGTCAGATGTCCCTAAGTCAGAGGCAATTAATGGTGATTATTGAGAGTCAAAAAATGATAACCGTATCCTATTCCAACCTTCAAATCCCTGTCACAGTATGGTTTGAAGAGCGGAATCGTTTAAGAATCACAGTTCAACCAGATAAAAGCATTGTCGCAAAAGCCCCTCTGGATCACTCTTTAGATGAAGTGCAAGCGAAACTCGAAAAACGCGCCTCATGGATGGCTCAACAATTGGAGTACTTTGATCAGTACCACCCCATTCTACCTGAACGCCAATATGTAAGCGGTGAAACGCACTATTATTTGGGCCGGCAGTATCGGCTAAAAGTGATGGCTGGCAGCGAAAATGATGTAAAACTGATCGGTAAATATTTTGTGTTAACTACAACCCAACCAGAAAACCTGGAAAGAAAACAGCAAATCTTACAGGACTGGTATACCAGGCATGCCAAAGTATTCATACAAAATCGATCAGAGCTGTTTGTTGATCGACTCATTGAGCTTGGTGCAAGAAAACCTGAAATCAAATACCGCAGAATGAACAAACGTTGGGGAAGCTGTACACCTTCAGGAGTGATTACATTCAATACAGAGCTAATCAAGGCGCCGACTCACTGCATTGATTACGTGGTTCTGCATGAATTATGTCATCTAGTGCACGAAGGTCACAATGCAAAGTTCTACCACTTGCTGGATGTTTTAATGCCAGATTGGAAGAAGCGGAAGGAACGATTGGAAAAGGTGATTTTGGTTTGAGAAAAATTACTAACGAAAGGAAGATATTTGAACCATGTCCAATTCGATTCTAGATGATGGCGGCGATTTCCAAACACGTAAAGTCGGTCCAGACCAGTACGAAATGCACATACCAATTCCAACTAATGATGGGTTAGTCGGACGAGAATGTCCTAATGCTGAGTGCTCACCTGGTTACTTTAAGGTGAAATTAGGTACCGGATTAACGGAAGGGCAAGTACTTGCTTATTGCCCATATTGCCGGCAAGAGGGTGAACCAAATGATTTTACAACCCAAGCGCAAATTGATTATGCTTTAAGTGTCCTCAAAAATGAGGTTGTCAAAGGCATCGATAAGTCATTTCAAAAAGCTCTTGGATTAGGAAGTTCTCACAAAAAAACATATGGCTCTGGAATGTTTAAGATGGAAATGACTTATAAATCGAGTAAGCCTGACTATGTTCCACGGCCGCTGGAAGAAGAGCTGCGGCGCGATATTATTTGTCCAAACTGTGGGCTTGAGCATGCGGTTTTTGGTTTAGCAACCTGGTGCCCGGATTGTGGAAAAGATATATTTATGTGTCATGTCGAAACTGAATTTGGCGTTATCCAGAAAGTTCTTAGTGTAGTCGATAAAAGGCGTGAGGAATTAGGCGCCAGGGTTGCCGGAAGAGATATTGAAAACGGACTAGAGGATGTGGTTTCAGTTTTTGAAGCTGTTCTTAAAATAATCACAATAAAGCATTTAGCCAACAATGGTATGTCACATGACGAGATAAGCAAGCGTCTTGAAAAAATCAGGAATTCTTATCAGAATATTAACTCGGCCGGGGAAACGTTCCACGCACAGACTGGATTGGATTTGTTTCATAATACCTCACAAGACGAAGTTGAAACATTAAGAACAATTTTTGAAAAAAGACATCCATTAACCCACAATTTAGGCGTTGTTGATAAAAAGTATTTAGAGAGAGTGCGCACTGGGGACACAGAAGGTCGTGAAATTCGAGTGACTGCACAGGAGGTGGAAATCGCTATAGGCATATCGAAAAAAATTATTTCTTCAGTCTACAATCTTTGTACTTAATGAATTAATCGAAGGAGGAAAAATGTCCAAAGGTAGGGATCGTACTGTCTCCCGAAGACCAGATGGAAAATGGGAAAATAAAAGGAATGATGCAATTCGAGCGTCAAGTGTCCACGACACACAAAAAGAAGCTGCGGATGAAGCAAAAATAATGCTTCAAAATTCGGGCGGAGGTGAATTATCAATAAAAGGGATTGATGGGAAAATTCGCAGCAAAGACACAGTCCCACCAGGGAATGATCCTAATCCACCTAAAGATAAAGAGCACTAGAATCATTCCTTGATTCGCAAGAATAATAAAGGAAATAAAAAAGGCTCTGAGTCTCCCCAGAGCCAATTGTGTATCATATTCCCAATCCCATCTGTCCCTCTGGTACTACCTCCTTTCTTCGAGTCCGCCTAACTACCACAGTCTTCTGGCTCACCCAATCATCCCAGGTCATTACTTTCGGACCAGGAATGATCACTGCACTCGGGGTCGTCAGACTGCCCATTGGATTGTGGCTGACTTGCAGATCATCAGCAAACAAGGTTTGTAAGTCAGAGAGCTTCGCGCCCTCTAGCACATCACGAGCAAGCTGAGTGAGAAAGTCGCCTTCCTCCTCTGGAACAATCGCACCTCCGACCTCATCCCCGTAAACGAGCTGCGCGGCCTTCATCTTTTTTCCCATCAAGGCGAGCGCTGTTGCTTCCATCGCTGACGAGTAAACCGAGAAAATCGCTTTGACCGGCTGGGTCTGCCCCAAACGCCATACACGTCGTACGCTTTGCCACAACGTATAGAGTGAATATTCGATTTCGAAGAACACCACGGTTGAGAATTGCACCAGGTCGAGGCCTGTTTCCACTAGCCGGGGGTTACAGATCAAAACATCGATGGTATTCACCCGTTTGGCAATCCATTCTTCGCGCTTACGTGGGTCAACATTACCGCTCAGAATGGAGACTCTTAGTCCATTGGCTTGCAGCGGCATCATCACCCGATCTTGAATATCGCGCGTGCCAGTCTGACGAACATAGACCAGGACTTTTCGCCCTTGCTGCTTCTCAACTCTACTGAAGTCAGCCAGCCAGTTCTCTTTCGGCAGCCATTTATGACCATTCGGATTGATTGCCGGCAACTCCATCAGCGGTACTTTTCGCACACTTTTACCATCGCCGTCATCCACCTCATCGACCACCACAACCTCATCCCGAAAAGCGGAATTCGGTCGTGCTAGAGTCCATTGAAGCCAGGTGGATAAGTAACGACTGGATTGGATCGCCAGTTGTTTCAAGCCGCTATCCATGCTGTGATACTGCTGTCCCTGGTCATCAAGCATATCTAGGGCAACCACTTCTTCCTTATACGATGGTAGAGCCAGGTTCAGATCTTTCAGGCTCAGGAATATGGTGGTATCTAGTAACCGGCTCACAATGGCCGGGCTGACACCCGGCTGTTCTTTAGCCTGATTACGGTAGCGCCGGTTTCCAGTGTACACGCCATCTTCATCCGCGTCTTCGTTGCGCCTCCGTCTTCGGGTGGTTTCTAGCACTCCATACAACCGCGCCCAGCGTTTCTCGTCATGGAAAGCAAAATCACGACGGACACCATGATTCAGACGATGCAGCAGCCAGAAAATTGAAGTGCTTTTGCCACCAAAGAATGTCCCTGTGAGCGTCAGCGTCCACTTCACAGCTGTTACCAGCTGATGGAACGCGACTCCTCGATCTGATGACTTGGATTTGAACTGATGGACCTCATCGGCTATCAGAAGCTTGAAAGCGCCCTTAGCATGTTTGGTAATGTACTCCGAAATGCTATGTCGCCTCGCCCCGTTGAACTCAAACAAGGGTGTCCCACATGGACGCGTGCCCCATACTGAGTCACCGTTGGCATCAAGTTTCGTCCTCCCGTCTGCATCCAACTCCCAGCCAGGGATTCGATTGTGACAGAATTGGCGTTTTTCTGCCAATTCAGAGGCTTCGGTCACCGGAACGATGAATCCGTCCTTTTCAACCATCACGACCTTACCACAACCCGGACAAGCACAGGCATCCACAATCTTTCCAGTCAGAGGATCTCTCGCTTTCCTGGTGATGACTGCCGGCTGCCATCCTGCCCCAAACTTGGCAGAGGTGTGCGCTACCACCGCCACCCATTTAGGCTTTGGACCTCCCTTCTTTTGAGCAGTGTCATAAGCTGCCTTATATTGATCCAGGAATTCACGGACATCGTTCACATCAGTAACTTCGTCACTATTCCGACCGATGCGACGGATTTCTCGTGCATATGCGCCTGGGATCACCTCGTCGATCTCGCGGATCCATTTGGGTACAAGGTGTGGAGGACAAAGCACGATTGCTGGATAAGCATCCAGCAGTTCTATCACACCAGTCGATATTGTTGTCTTTCCAGTCCCCATTTCCGCCTGGCAGTTAGCCACTCCATTTTTACGAATTGAACGAGCCAATGCCGCTGCCGCATGTCTTTGGGCAGGAAGCAAACCAGCACGCTCTTGTCCGGGAAGGGCTTTTCGTTGTGTACCAAGCCTATCGAGGGCTGCAATTTCGTTTGCAGTCGGGTCCAGATTGTAGATGGGTTTATAGGTTTCCAGCACATGCGCAGCGATCTTCTCGCCGTGAACTTTCATGAACTCTGAAAGGCCTTTAACGTCCTGGATCATCTGGATGCCATCCTGCTTCAACACAGCTACCGTAGTAACAAAACGATCCTTGTAGGTTTCTACAACTGTATCCGCTTCTTTGGCATCCGGCTGTTCAGACTTTTCGACCACCTTGATCACCCTTCCCTTGATCAGCATTGGTTTACCCTCTTCATCAGTCAACTTCACCGTGCCCATCATGCCAGAGGCCATGAGCATAGCGATATGTCCTTTCTTCAAGGGCATGACTGGTTGGGAGAGTTGAGCCAAACCACGCGTTGGGCGAATCAGGTCAAGCCAATCGCTGGTCTTATGGACACCTGCTTCCTTCGTGGCTTCAACCATCTCTTCCGGTTCCCAATCCGTTCGCTTGAACATAACTGGTTTGCCATTTGCACCTCGTAATGGCGCAGGCAATAGTTCATAGATCGGTTCAACAGCGGGATGGATAGGTTCCAGTTCAGTTGATGCCAGGCTTTGAAGCGAAAGAACCTCCTTGTCTGTGGGCAACTGGTAGAGTTTGCGCTTGTAGGCCAACACCACCACCTGCTTGAATTTCTCGAACAATCCATCCGGAAACCGATAGACCGTGATGGCTTCATAATGCCCGGCCAAAAGCCGAGCAACTTCAATCATTCCCAGGATTTTCTGTGGGATGATATAGGTCAGCAGCCCGCCACGCATCAGTTTGGAGGAGGTCGTCTTGAGAAAATCCCATTCCAGTCGTTTTTGACCCTCAAAACGGTCAAAGTCATAAGGCGGATTTAAATAGAGCCAGGAAATGCTTTCATCACTCAGAACACAAGCCTGCCAGGGAGCCTGGTAAACTTTATCCATCACGTTTTGAGCTTTCCCTGCTCGTTCTGGTGAGAGTTCTACACCCCAGGTTTCGCAGTTGAGCGCGTTGCCCAAGGAAGAAGCAGCTTTTCCTTCCCCTGCGCAGGGATCAAATAACCGCCCTCTTTCGCTGGGCGGTTTCAGGTAAGTGCGGATGATCTCGACAACCGGTTCATCCGTGGGGTAGTACCCCATTCTTTCAATTGCTGGTGGACGCATTGTTCACTCCTTTACGAAAATAAAATCCCCGCAGGAGACGCGTCCAACCCCTTGAGGGGATGAAAAGCGCCCCCTCCGGGGTGATGTAACGAGTTGTTTCACTTGTTCAATCAGATGGTCAGTGAGATTTCCTCCTGAGCTAATAACTCGGATAACAGTTCTTTCCAGTCAGCTTGCAGGTCAATTCTGGCACCAAGGATACAATCGCCACCTGTGGCCAGATCTTGAACCAACTTGCGGCTGCGAGCTTGTTTCCAAAGGGCTACTGACCATTCATCCAGGATCGGCACCTCCAGAGCTTCTTTGATTCGCTCAACGAAAAACTGAATCAATTCCTTTCCCGGGTCGGGTGTTCCTCGAAAAATAAGCAGATATGCACTGAGGTCTTCTGGTTCCCATTTTCCAGGAAGCGCAAGCCGAGATACAAACCCGACATGATGACTGGTGTATTCAGGCATGGCTTGCCAGGCTTGTTCATACTTATCAGTGGGAATCAGGGACACATCGCTTAGGCCGTCCTGAGTCATTTGTAGGGATTTCCCGCACATCAGAGTCACTCGAAGTGACTCCAGGCTGGTCTTGTAACCTACCAGACCAACATATGCCAGGTTATGATTGGTGTCATAGGCATAGCCAGTGGCATGTGCCATTGCTTGCCCGTTCCGAAGCTTTGGTACCGCTTCAGGAAATAGACGATCACCCGATTTGGAATCCCCGCTTTCCTTCGGAACAATCTTCCAAACAACAATCCCAGAATTGACTCGAGCCAGTTCTTCGTTGACCTCTTTCAGAACTTCGTACAGACCTTTCCAGGGTTGTGCTCCGGTGAAGGTGACGCTGGTTTCGCCGCATTGAATATGGATACTTCGGTCCTTTACATCGAGGATCGCTTCACCTAGAGTAAGAATTCGGTAGTTAGCTAACACTTGGGGTAGTTTCTCACCCGATTTTGCAGTAAACAGGTAAGCTCCGAGTTCCGAATCGTAGTTAAGGAAACCGGCTTTTCCAACTGCATAATCATATGGGTACGCTGCCCGTGTCAGTTCCTGCCCAAGGTCTTCTCTCGCAGGTAAGCCACTGCCATCTTTATAAGCAGCGATGATGATCTTGCCCTCTTTCTGCCTGGCGATGATGCGGTTCACTTTCTCGCGCAGGTATTTGTCTTCATAAATGTTCATTTGTTCCTCCTGTGGGGTTTTGAGATTAATTACCAACGTTGTAGTAGATAGATTCAGCCAACGTTTGAGCTATTCTGTAAGCGTGTGCAATACAGAAGGGCAAAGGAATACCTCGATTTATATAATCCAGGGTATTTTTTCGCTATTCTGAAAGGCGAGTAAACTAGTGAAATATTCTAAAAAATTACCTATTGACATTCCAGTAACTAGAAGGTCTATAATATCAAGATGTAAAGGAGGCAGCCTTGAAAATTCAAGAGTTATCCCAGGCTTCAGGCATTTCAACGAAGACAATCCGTTTTTACGAAGAATCTGGTGTATTGCCCTCGCCGGCGCGTAAGCCCAATGGTTACCGAGATTACGACCAAGCAGATATTGAACGATTACGCCTGGTTGCCGGTGCACGACGCCTGGATCTTTCTCTAGACGATATCCGAGAAATCCTTGCGCTAAGGGATCAGCGAGAAGCACCTTGCCGCACATTGTTGGATCGAATCCAACAAAAAGCAGATGAAGTTGCTGAAAGAATTGTTGTACTGCAACGTCTCGAAGCAGAGCTTCGTGATTTGCATGCTTTGGGACTTACATTTCCTACAGATGATGTGGACGGCAAGAATTGTGTTTGTCACCTGGTCAGTGAAAAGTAAATTGGTTTATGAATTATTGGAGATATGAAATGGTAAAACAAAAAATTGAGTTTGATATCGGTGGCATGACGTGCAGTTCATGTGCAATCCATGTAAAGAAAAGTTTATTATCTGTTCTAGGTGTGGAAAACGTAGACGTACCTGGATGGGAATCCGGAAAAGCTACTGTGATTACCGATCAAGAAGTCAATACAAAAACCCTAAGTAGTGCAGTGGCCAATGCAGGTTATCTGGCGTCCGTAAAATCCATTCAAAATCTGGAGACGCCTGCTGGATCAGAATTAGCCGCTCAAAAAAATGTTGATTTTGATCTATTGGTAATTGGTGGTGGTTCGGGTGGATTTGCTGCAGCAATCAAGGGGGAAGAATTAGGTTATCGGGTAGGAATCATCAATGGCGGGACAATTGGTGGTACCTGCGTAAATGTTGGTTGTGTACCCAGCAAAACACTCATCCGAGCAGCGGAAGCCTGGCATAATGCTGGTTACCATCCCTTCTTAGGGGTTAAAACATCTCAGACAAACCTCGATTGGCATGTGGTTCGAGACCAAAAAGATGAATTGATCAAAGGTTTACGCCAGAAGAAATATGTGAATGTTTTGGATGCTTATCCGAACATTAAGTTGATCAAAGGATATGCTACATTTGCCGCTGATGGTTCCATACATGTTGGCGATAAATCTTACCGAGCGCTACGCTATGTGATTGCGACCGGTTCTCAGCCGCGAGTCCTGCCAATTCCTGGCCTTACGGAAGCCCAACCACTCACCAGCACCACTCTAATGGACCTGGATGAATTACCCAAATCCCTCATTATATTGGGAGGGCGTGCGGTGGCGCTGGAATTGGGTCAAACGATGGCGCGCTTGGGTGTGAAAGTGCTCATCCTACAACGCAGCCCCCGTCTGGTGCCGGACCACGAACCAGAAATTGGACGTGCAATTCAGGAGTATTTGGAGCAGGAAGGGATAACAATCCTCACAGGCGTTGAGATAGAGCGTGTGAGTCGGGAGGGAGAAATCCGCTCAGTTCATACCAGATTAATGGGGCAATCCCGGGCGTTTGAAGCGGACCAAATCCTGGTTGCTTTAGGACGCCAGCCCAATACGATTGGTCTAGGGTTGGATCAGGTTGGCGTGAAACAGGACCATAATGGAGCGATCATCGTAAACGAGTTTCAACAAACTTCCAATCCAATTATTTACGCTTCTGGGGATGTAACCCCGAACCCTGATTACGTTTATGTGGCGGCAGCAAGCGGTACGTTAGCTGTCATTAATGCAATGAATGGAAACCAGAAGCCTCTGGATTTATCAGCTTTGCCAGGAGTCATTTTTACTGATCCTCAAATAGCAACTGTTGGCCTTACAGAAGAAAATGCAAAACATCAAGGATATGAAGTAAAAGTAAAAATCCTGCCTTTAGAGTATGTCCCCCGGGCGTTGGCAGCTAGGGATGTCCGTGGTTTGATTAAGATGGTCGTCGATAATCGCTCAGGTACTATCCTAGGAGTTCATGTTTTAGCAGCCGAAGCAGGCGAGGTTATTCAAACAGCAACCATGGCAGTCAAGTTTGGGCTGAAAGTGTCCGATCTTACCGAGACACTATTCCCTTATCTGACACAAGTTGAAGGATTAAAACTGGCAGCGTTATCCTTTACAAAAGACGTGGATAAGCTTTCCTGTTGTGCAGGTTAGAAAATCATTCTCTGAGTAGGAATGCTGGTAAGTAAATGCTTTCCATGAATATACTTGATGATGGTTTGATACATTTTTCTCGCTTTATGGGGGAGCAAACGCTCCCCCATTCTTTTCTATTTTCCATCAATATGCATAGGCATCAAAACGTATAAATTCTCCTCATCTCCTGTCGAATGGATAACGGCCGGTGTATTGTGGGCATTCGCCTCGATGACCACATTTTTAGTAGTGATAACTTCCAAACCATCCTGCAGAAATTTCACATTGAAGGCGATCTCTAATTCCTGGCCTTCAACTGTGGCATCCAGCTCGATTTCGCTCGCACCGGTTTCGTCGGATTCCGATAGTAGTTGGACCTTTCCCGTTTGATCAATTCCAGGTTTCAGGTGAAAACGCACTACATTACTACCCTCTCGGGCGATAATGCCAGCCTGTTTACAGGCTTTGAGCAAGTCAACAGCACCAATCACTGTCCTGGTTTTGTATCCTTTGGGTAGGATCGCCTGATAGTCAGGGAACTTCCCATCAATCAACTGCGAAACGATTTGAACATTTTCGCAACGCATCGCCAATTGACTACCCGTGGCGGGCAGACAGAGGGTGATCTGGGACATTTTTATAGCTCCCAAGATTCGTACCACTTCTTTCAAGGTTAAAGCGGGAATGATTAACTGTTTCTTACCAAGAGCAACCGGTAATTCCGCTTTGCAGATTGCTAAGCGAAAACCATCCGTCGCCACCATCGAAACAGATTTCCCGTCAATATTCAGCAGCACTCCGGTCAGAACCGGTCGGCTATCATCCATCGAAGCAGCAAACGCCGTTTTTAGAATCATCTCTCTGAGGATGTTTGCTTCCAGGCATACCCCATCTGAGAAATCAAATACTGGGATGGCTGGAAATTCGGATGCCTCAACTCCTTTGACAACCCCTTTGTAAGAACCACATTTCAGGGATGCTTCAGGTTTCCCATTCACTGAGAAGACGATCTCCGGTTCCGTCAGAGAATTGACCACATCGGTTAACGTCTTGGCAGGCAATGTTACTCCCAACTCGCCGTCCATATTGGCATCCATCCAAAGCGTAACACCCATAGTCAGGTCAGTAGCAGAAAGGCGTAATTGCCCTTCATCCTTATTGAGCAGCACATTCGATAGGATTGGTAAATGAGAATGTGATCCTACCGCCCGCCCGACAATCGCCAGACTATCGGCAAATGTGCCCTTTTGAACAATCACTTTGCATGTCATACTGTATCTCCTTGTTTTTGTGTCAGACACGCAGGATTTCTTTCCCTGCGTGTCTTAGTTGGTCTAGAATTCGTCGAATAAATCGGCAGATGCACCACCATCCGGCCAATATGCCTCGTCATCCCCTAAGCGAATTGCATTTTCGTATTGCTCAGTGAGGGAGCCTTCGTCATCTTCCTCATTTGGCGAGCTCATGAAAGCCATAAGGGTGGGTTGATCCGTGGTATATGCGCGGATGGAATTGCGCCAGAAAAGAACGTCATCATTTTGAAGAACCTTCTGGATTCCTTGCGCCAAGTCGATTAAAAAGTCTTCTTCCAATCGATCTGGAGGCAATCCGTGATCAGACAGGGTGTGAGCGATCTCTTCGGCGATTTGTCCCCATGTGATTGAGAAAGCCGGTTTCTCCATTGAAAACCCGGCATGCGCCAGGATTTTGGATACCTCGAAACCTGATTCAAGGTATTCCAGCTGTTGCAGTGTGGGTAGTTGATCCATTTTTATCTCCTGTGAATTATGAAAATCCCAACCCTTTTTCCTTGAGGGATACCCAGCGTGATAATCCGATCACCAGATGATCCACAACGCTTACATCCAAGAGCTTTCCTGCTTGGACAATGGCTCGGGTTACACTGACATCTTCTGGGCTGGGGGTTGGGTCTGTGGAGGGATGGTTGTGCGCGATCAGGATTGACGCTGCATTCCGTTGTAATGCCGGTTTGAAAAGTTCACCGACACGCACCATCGAGGAATTAAGCGAGCCGTGGTAAACCTCGATCACATCTAACATGCGATTGCGTGTGTCGAGTGGCATCACCACCATGTATTCCTGTTCGCGATGCGCCAACATCGGCATCAGAATTTGGGCTGCATCTCCAGGTGAGTGAATTGTCGGACGTTCATCTTCTGGTTGCAGCAGTTTCCGTCCGAGTGCTAAGGCTGCTTTGAGCCGCAGGGCTGTTAAGTTACTTACCCCTGGTACTTTAGCGATCTCGTTGACATGGGCCTGGGCAATCTTCTGGATAGAGCCAAATTGCGTCAGCAGTCGTTCGGCGGATTCGATTTGATTTGCACCGCCAATGATGACAGCCAGCAATTCAGCCAGACTGCATGCGTCTGAGTCTTTACTTACCCGGAATGATGGTTGCTCTCGAACAGGTAAATGCTTGAGTCGGGGAAAACTGTACGTTTGCGGGTATGTAGTTTCGATGAGAAACGGTTGGATGTCGTTCATGTCTATCTCCTTTGAAAAAAGGGGACAGACCACCCCTGGAGGGATGCTGTCCCCTCCATTGGGGCTGTGAGTTTTATGCAGTTGGGTCGTATCCAGTTTCCTGGAAAACTTTGCGGTTGATGGCTTCGCACTCCTCCCAGGTCATCAATTCATCCCGCCTTACCCCGGGGTAACCAGGAGCCGGTGGGATCAGCCAGGGATTTTTGGCAAAGTTTTTTTTGATCCTTTCAGTCTTGGCTTGCAGAAAATGATGCAAACCACCAGTCGTACAGCGCCAGCCCAATTCCTTTGTGTATTTACCGTCCCAATTTCGATCCCGGTAGGTCTTGCTTCCGCAAATCGGACAGGGTGGCATTCCTTCTGGGTCAGGGGCGCGAGCGCCACCGGCTTGAAGATATAGCCGCACCGCCTCAATCGCTTGGCAATAAGTCGCGCCACACGAGCATTCCTTGGCTTTGTTGACCCTATGGAATCGTTGTGAACTCCCAAAGCCAAAATCAACCAGGTATAAATAACCCTGGACAGATACGGTTGGCGTAGCAACTTGGGAGTTTTCTCGGATCATCGGCCTATTGAAGTTTTTCTGGATAGTGTTGCGACTTCTTTCGAGAATATCTGGTTTACTCAGAGAAGGTGCGGTCTTCATAAGCACTCTCCAAGAACCAGTCTGAGGAAATACTCTGATTTGGAACTGGCAGTTGCACTTTTATTTCATTTTCCTGAGCCGGTTCTTCAATCAGTTCTTCGACTGGATCGCTCTCAATTTGAATGTCCCTTAAGTGCGGGATGAGAACGATGGACGTGCTATCCTGATATGGACCGCCATGACTGTTCTTGGTAAACGGTTCCAGACCATCCAGAGCACGTACCCAGGCTGTCCCAGGTCGCGGCCCTTTTCCCAGAACTTCAACTGGGATGTCCGCATCTCCATAACAAGTTCCTATTGTGATTTTTGCTTTGACCATGTGTTCCTCCTGTGTTATTCATCTAAAATGGAAAAGGACATACCCGAATTGGTATGTCCTTTGTTGTGCTTCGCCTTTGATTAATGGAAGATCTAGAATGGGATGTCGCTCGCATCCGGATTCGCACCAGGCTGACCATACGCAGGGAGCTCCTGATCATCCTGATCTTCACGACCGGAGAGAAAACGTACAGTTGAGGCAGTCACCTCAAATGAAGCGCCGACCTTCCCATTGTTTTCCCAGATATGCGGTCCACCGGTTTCTGGATCCGGTGTAAGACGGCCTTCAACCAGAACTTTGCTTCCTTTATGAAGGAATTCATTGCAGGCTTCAGCCTGCTTTCCCCAAACGGTGATGCGAAACCAGGTGGTTTCCTTAACCGGCTGTCCATTTGTGCCGTTATACCGGCGGTTGGTTGCGACTGACAAGGTCGTGACCGGTTGCCCGCTGGGGGTGAAACGCATTTCGGGGTCTTTTCCCAGATTTCCGATGAGAATGATGGTTTGGTACATTGTGATTTTCCTTTCTGATTTATGTGAGGGTGGGTTTACGCGGCAACGGATGCCGGCGTGATTGTGCTGCGTTGACCTGTTAACCAGGTGCGCAGTTCATCTTTGGATGATGGGGCTTTGCCCGTTTTGTCCTTAAACTGGTCAAACGCTTCCTGTTCGGAGGCATTGCCGTTGACACTGACACCGTCGCCATATTTGCGCACTACCGGTAAGGTAGGCATAGGTGTTGAAACAACGGGGCGTGTAGACTGAGAGGCAGTAGGTGAATTTGTACCAGTAGACCGGTTCTGTTCTAACCCGGCATTCTGGGCAATTTCTTTGTCATAAAGCGAATTTCCAAACTGCTCACCCATCTGGCGGAAGCAGCGCTTCAGACAATCTGTCGCTGATCCAGCTAACGCCATGTCCAGAGCTTCTGGAGTGTCTCCTGTGAAAACGCATCGTCCCAAATCAGCATGGCAGTACAATTTTCGATCGAGGTCGACGGTCACCTTACCGGTGATGTACACCAGACCAACTTCCTCGACCTGAACATTGCCGTTGGCATCGAGAGACGGGACCTTACGCTTTTCTTGCTGGTTCCAGATCAACACTTTCTTTTGCCAGCGCACGATGACTGGTTCACCAACCAGGTCGAAAGACCAGGTAAAGCCAAAAATGCTGTTGGCGCGGTCAATGACATCGTATCCTTCCAGGTAAGGTACAGATCCCATTCCTGGTGCTTGCCTGCGTTTCACTCGGGACATATCCAGAGGTTGACGCAGTTCCCAGAGAATGCGGCTCAACCGATCACCCAGGCTCCCTTCGTTAGAGGGGGTTGAATCGTTCATGTGGTTCTCCTTTTCTATTAGTGGTGGGATTTGATTTTGCGCCGCTTCTAATAGACGGACGCCTTCAATGTGTTTGCAAAGAATTAGTGGTCCTCGCTGTTGGAAGTCCATACAGGTGCAGGTCCAGTCATTCCCAACAAATTCACTCTGCGAGGGTTTCAATGAAACGACATAGGGTAACTTGTCGCCATTTTTAACCGTCCATTGTTGGGGTGAAGTCCGGGTGACCAGGAACTTACCAGCGAGGATGGCTGAGCGTGCGCGCTCAGTTCGTTCAGCTTGTGCTTGAATGAGATCTTGTGTTACTTGCATAATCCTCCTTGTGAAAATTTCCAACGTTGAATTGAGAAAAATAGGTACGAAAGACCAACTCTTGGAAAAACGCCAAGAGTGTTCCAACGTTTTGACTACCCGTGAAAAATCACAGGGCAGAGAACGCCAGGGGAGAAGCCAATTGCTTCTTCGCAGGCATTCGCTGTCCTGTCAAAATGCGTATACGTGGGTGGATAAAGAAAATTATTTATCCACCCACGTGACATGTGCCCCCTTCAAACTGATACCCGATTGGGCATATTAGGGAGGGGGATTGTTTTCTCCATGTGATATGAACCTTTCTGCTTCTCAGCACGCCAAGACGCCTCAAGAGAGGAAAAGGCTATTTGTTAAAGTGCAATCCCACTATCCGGGGACTCCCGGAAATAAAAAGGAGGATCACTCACTCCCAATACAAAAGGGAGCTTGACGATGACAGGTCTCGAAATCCAACTTGCTTTACGCAAGGGATTCGGACGTCATCTTGTGATCCTCCTCGTAACCCTGAAGTATTAAGAATTCGCTTCAGGTCTGAACTCATCTATCGATCTTTTTTACACGCTTAGGTCTTTTGCAGGTAATCCAAGCATAAAATTATTACCAATGCTCACCTTCGTTTTATGTTGACTGGATGAGTTAATCAGCAGTTGTGTCAATTTCTCCAGAAGCAGATACTTTTTTACTTGAATCATTTTCTGCTTCGACGTGCCTTCCAGAAGTAAATCTCTCAATTGATCTGGTTTTTTTTTCATTCGGTGAGCCTGCATCTAACACAATGATGCGCCTGGCAACCGCTTCAACCACATTTCGGTCAATGAGCACCTGGTTTTGCTTCAGATCACAGGCTTTGATATCCACTGCCAGATCAGCACAGCTCTTGGATTTCCGGGCTTTGCTGATAAATTCTTCCAGGCTTTCCCGGTAATCTCGAGATTGAAGGAAACCGTGCACCCGCAATCGCATACCTCGACGGATATGGATCAAACCGTTCGCTCCTCCATTGACCCGAACGTTGATGTAATCACCCGCATCCCGTTCTAGATCAAGTTTCTTGGCTGGTAGATCGCTGTCGCGATAAATTACCAACCGGAAGAACAGGTCATCCATGAATTTCCATGGCTCACGTACCACAATCCCTTCCAAAACGACTTCATTGATCAAAAGAACCTCCTTGTGCCAGAATCTTCCCAATTGGGAGATTTAAAATAAATTGCCGGACAGATCCCAGTGGGTTATGTCCGGCCAACGATAGATAGTATATGTTTTTGGTTGTTAAGATAATTATAGCAACAAGAATCGGTTTATCCTAGTTGGACATGTTGTCATAGTCAGTCAATATAAACTTTGCAATAAAAATAATATATCTTTTAAGATAAAGGATTTTTCCAGTAATGCTATAATTTTAATATTGGGGCTAATATTTTCTTTAATCCCCTTATTGGTAAAGATAACCAAAAATTTGGAGGAATATGTGGTCAGATAATGAGACGACTGAGGACTTTTTAGGTTTTAAGGTCCACGCAGAATTACTAAAATCGGTTATTCTGGATAAAAGTTTACTTCCAGTTACCATAGGGGTTTTTGGTGATTGGGGTAGCGGTAAGACAAGTATATTAAAAATGCTCCTTGCGATTTTGAACCCGGATTCTTTCCCCAAAGAGCCTCAAGAAAAAAAACAACTTGAAAATATTGCCTGCATTTATATTAATGGTTGGTTGTTTGAAGGATATGACGATGCTAAAGCTGGGTTGTTATCATCTGTACTAAACGAACTTCAAAGTCATAAAAAATTTGATCAGAAATTAAAAGATAAAGCAATTTCGTTGATGAAATCTGTTAATTGGATGAGATTATTGCATACAACACTTAATAATGTTGTTATTCCAACTGTATTGGCTTACGCATCTAATGGTTCAATACCTCCAATTGTCGGGACAACTGCAATAAATGCTATTTCGATAAGCCCAGATGATATTTTCAAAAAAAATGACGAAACAAATGACCAAACAGATGTTGTAGATATCCGATCTTTTCGAACACGATTTTCCGAATTACTTCGCGAATCAAACATTGATACCTTAGTAATACTTATAGATGACTTGGATAGGTGTTCTCCCCACAGAATAATTGATAATTTAGAGGCAATTAAATTGTTCTTAAGTGTCGAGAACACAGCCTTTGTTATTGGAGCTGACCCACGTATAGTACGGTATGCAATAAGTACAATTTACAAGCCAGAAGATTTTCAGGAAGTATCCGGAAAACCTGATGAAAAGACTGATATTGTCACAGATTATTTAGAAAAAATGATTCAGATACCCTACTATATTCCTAGGTTGTCTCCTACAGAAGTTCAAACATATATGTCATTATTGTTTTGTCACAGATATTTGCCCGCCGAAGCATCAAGGAAAATTATTGCAGCACTTCAGAAACATAAGGAAAAAGACCGGTATACAGTTTTTGGATTTGGTGCGATCAAGGCAGCTTTAGATAATTCTTTACCTGGTGAGCTTGATTCAAGTTTGAAGTTTTGTGAAATTTCCGCCTCATTAATCACAGAAGGTTTAAAGGGGAATCCCAGGCAAGTAAAACGTTTTCTCAATGCCTATATCTTAAGAATGAAATTAGCAAAAATTGCACACTTGGAATCGATTGAGGATTCGGTCCTTGTGAAGCTTATGATCTTGGAATATGTCGATGGAAATTTATTTAATCGACTTTACTTATGGCAATCTCAACAAGAAGGATTTCCAAAACAAATTAAAGAATTGGAGAAGTTAATACTCAAACCTAAAGTGATTGATATTGAGAAAGAAGGCGAAAAGATTGCCCCTGGCTGGAATTCTGGTTTTTCTCTCAAGTGGTTAGCAATGGAACCATTATTAGCTGAAAAGGACCTCCGAGATTATTTCTGGATAGCTAGAGACCGCCTTCAATCCACATTATCTGGGGTTTCCATGGTTCCTCCAATCGTAAGGCGTGTTTTTGAAGGATTAATTGGAAATGAATTGAAACAAAATGAAGCCATAAATATGGTAAAGACATTTAATGAGATAGAAATAAATTCGATGATGAATTTGCTTACTAGTCAAATTGAACGGCACCCTGAACAGGAAAAGGGATATGAAGCCTTTTTATTATTGATAAATGAAAATATCCCAAACTCATTGACCGTTTATACGCAGCTTTTAATGGTGATTCCAGCAAATTCAATTCCTCCGGCTATCGGTTACCAAATTCAAACCATTATCAAAAGATCAACTAAAAATCAAGCAGCATTCGCACCAGTCATTGAGTATATTAAAAAGTCAAAAAGTAGAGTAGCTGCAACTTTTGGAAAGGATGAAGTAAATGGGCACATCTAAAGGTTACAAGGCTCCCACTGGACCAATGTGGAGCAAATTAAAAAAAGATGTCACACAGTCATCTGGAAGTGGTTCGATTCCAGAAAATGAAGGCCTAAATTTACTACGTGATTTTATCAAAGTATCAACTTCTGGAGATAGTGGAAGTACGAAAAACAGTGGACATTCTAGTAAAGAGCTTCAAAATGTTGGCAGAAAATTCGCCTCTTTCTCGTCATCAATAGCATCTGTAGGCCTCGATAAAACTCTGCGTGAATTAGGATTAGAAAAATTAATTGGGAAATCTTCTCAAGATGCCATTATTGGTATCATGGATTATTTATGCGGTGACAGTAACATATTCGACGAAGTTGATGCAAACAAAGCAATAATTGATCTGCTAAAAGAATTATCCGAAAACACTCAGACCTATGAAGAGGTAAAAGAGAAACTTGAAGCGACCGTCCAGCCGTCTTCCTTAGGATTGTTATTGATGAAATTCATTGGATATTACATATACCACAAGTTCTGTAGAGCATTTTTCGAAAGGTTACTGACCCGTCACGGGGAAAAAATTACTCAATCATTTTTAGATAGTTTAAAATCTTGCATTAAATGGGCGTTAACAGCTAAAACTCTTGATTTGAATTTTACGAGTGTCGATTGGAATGGATATCAGGGCGAGGAGATAATTGACAACATAATTTCGGAAACTTATGAAGTTTTTTTAGGAGAAAATAGATGATAACCAAAACTGAAATTGGAACATTAACTGAAGATACAAGGATATCACCAGTTTTCATTAGTTTTGAAGACGGTCAGCGATGTTCTATTAAGATGAATTTTGGCGATGATATATCATATATTTCTTCATTTAATGACACGACAGTAGATTTTTTTGTTCTCGCAGCTACTGTTTATACGCTTGATCGATATTTTCCGAGAAAAAAGGCTTTTGATTCGTGGACAAGAAATTTTTCTATAAATATTCCAGTTTCAAACCCAAGGGATTGGAATAAGAATAAGCAATTACTCGAAAGATGCCTATCATTCCTTACCGGCGATATATGGAATACTGATTTTTACGAAAAACATCAAACTCTTTTTAGCCAATCAGGACTTCCCTTTCTTCCCTATCAAGGAATTAAGTTAGTAAGTTTATTTTCAGGAGGGCTTGATTCATTAATTGGCAGCATTAATTCATTAGAAAATTCGAAAAAAGAACCAATTATTCTTGTTGGACACCATGATCCAAGAATATCAGGTGTAAAAGCCGATCAGCTTAATGTACTTGATGCACTCGAACCATATTATGGGAATCGAATTATCCCCCAATTAATATCAATTGGTCCAGAAACAGGATACGAGACTACCTTTCGAAGCCGATCCATTCTATTTATAAGTTTAGGTTTATTATTTTCGAATAGTCTTGGTGAAGATTTACCCTTATTAATTCCAGAAAACGGAACAATTTCTCTAAATATTCCATTAACCCCTTCAAGAACTGGGTCATGCAGTACTCGAACTGTTCATCCAACCTTTCTAAAGTTCCTAATGGAATTCTTACAATCAGTTGAAATAAATAACCAAATAATTAACCCACTTTCTGGTCTTACAAAAGGAGAATGTGTTACAAACTGTTTGAACTTACAGGCACTTAAAGACGCAGTTCGTTTTTCATCTTCATGTGCAAAAAGTGGACATACCAGGACTTGGATTAGGCGAGATGCAAACCAATGTGGAAGATGCATGCCGTGTATATATAGGCGAGCTGCTTTACACCAAATTAACTTCGACATTCAGCCCTATGGAAGAGATATCTGTTCTGGTGAAGTTGATCCAGACTCAGCTTATTTGTTTGCAGATGATTTTCGAGCTTGCCTGTCATTCCTGAAACGTAATCCAACAAAAAACCAAATAATGCAAGAATTGTTGGCTAATGGAAGATTAGAAACTGATAGACTTGATGTATATGCACAGACTGTTGTCAGAGCAATGGAAGAAATCAGATGCCTAATTAAAGATAAGGGAAGTGATGAAATAAAACGGAAAGCAGGGATAATGTAAAAAAAATGTATATTGATGCACATTGCCATCTAGATTTGTATCCCGACCCATATAAAATTATTTCTGATATTGAAAAAAACCGAATAATTACGATTGCAGTAACAAATCTTCCGTCTCACTTCGAGTTATTGGTAAACAATACAAAACAATGCAAATTCATCCGACCAGCACTTGGATTACATCCACTTGTCAGTAATCAAGTCACTGAACTGGAAAAACAAAAATTCAAAAAATATATCGCTAAAACATCTTACATTGGTGAAATTGGATTAGATTTTTCAACCGGTAATAAGCCTACATTTCTTTTACAAATTGAAAACTTCAAATACGTATTAAATTGCTTGCGCGGTAATAACAAATTTGTCACGATCCATTCTAGAAAAGCCGAAGAAATGGTTATTGACCTTCTTGATGAATATAATATTCCAAAAGCTGTATTTCATTGGTATTCTGGCCAAATATCAAGCCTTGATAAAATTTTACTAAAAGGTCATTATTTTTCAATTAATCAAGCAATGACATTAAATACTAAAGGGGTAAAAATCATAGAAAGAATTCCAAAAGATCGAATTATTACAGAAACAGATGGCCCTTTCGTTCAAATTGGAAGTAATTCAATCAATCCAACCCATATTTCACTATTGATCAAATTCTTAGGAAAGCTTTGGACAATGCCAGAAACAGAAGTCCAATTACAAGTATTTAATAATCTAAAGAATATCCTTGGGATCGTTTAATAATCATCAATAAAATATTTATTCTCAATAGGCCTTGATAAGGTCTCGAGTAACCATAAAAAAAATTTTCTTTGAAATTCATTTCAAGAAAAGGCAAAACAGTTAAGAGCAATTTATACCGAAATCTTAGTTTATTGCTTTGCTAGTTATTAATTTTAGATAACATTTGTTCGCTCTTTATCAATGTGTGAATACACGTAGTTTTGCCACTCCGGTTTGAGTTACCAGCACCTTAGGAACCACCGAAGGAAATAAAATGGACAAATCTGCGGACACATCGACCCGAACGGTGTTATCTCCTCCATTGACCTGAATGTTGGTCACGAATGCATGAACCCCTTTGGCAGACAAACCTGTTGTATTGGAAGTCACATAAGATTGGGCATTCCCCCACGTCTTTGACGTGGGTACCAGGCTCCCGGTGTCTTGGAAAACTTTCTGGTTGATCTCTGCAGAGGCTGCAACGGCTGCTGCGTCCGCAGCTTTTGCTACTTCTGAAATCGTATAGAAATAGCGGCCCAGTTCAATTGCCAATGCAAGGGCTGGAATCATCACCAGCCCAATGAAGACCGCCCAGAATGTCATCGAATAACCCCGCCGATCATGCAGCAGCATTACCAGCCCTCCTGGCGAAATGTCGAATCCGCTCGGACAGTAAACGTCTGTCCGGGCAATCCGGGAAACAAACTGGTCAAGGGAGCCATAAAATTAGGGACATTGCCACTTACTTGGATTTTGAGAATACTACCTGCGCTGCCTCCAGGAGCCAAGACGCTAACAGAAGTATTCTCTAATATCCCAGCTTGAGCAATTGCCGATTTAGCTCCACTCACTGCATAACAGGCCGGGCATTGCTGTGCTACACTTCCCATACGAGCGCCATGCCTGGCCGCAGCTTGCACCGCTTGCTGGGCGTAGACCAACATTCCCAGGTTCACGATAGCTAACATCACCATAATTGCTATTGGAGTTGTGATGGCCGCCTCAAGTAATTCCATCCCACGGTTATCTTTGAGAAATTTCATTGTCCTCCTTAATAAAAATCGTTCTGCCAGATTTACCATTGCTGGCAGAACATTAAAATGGTTAAATTCTTCCCGCAACATCAGTTACAATGGCAGCGATATTCTGTCCCAGTAACCGGTATGCACCATAGGCAACCAGGACAACCACTGCAATGATCAAAGCGACCTCCGTCGACTCGATTCCTCGGTTATCTTTTAGGAAACGCAAAGCCAATCACCTCCTTCCTTTTTAGAAATATGGATAGACAACAAACAACAATGTTCCACAGAATATCGATGCGACAAAAGGAATCTCTCTCTTCTTTTGTAGACTTGCAATTACGCCCTGGATTCCCCCGGAAACCGCAATGAGGATCAGAACAATTGGATTCCCTAAGACGAGTGTCGCTGCGATCAATAATTTCACATCTGCGCCACCCAGGATACCAAATTCCCACAATACCCAGAATCCGAGAATGAGGGCACAAATCAAGGCTGATGCAGGTTGGAAAATTGCAGAAAACGCGGCTAAGGTCAAACCGAAGGCCAGACGTTTCTCTCTTGGGTCAAAATCTGCGACATGGGTCAAAGCGATGGTCAGTAACACGGGAGCCCACAATCCAGTGAACAACGCATATACGCCGGCACCAACTAGCCCTCCAACGGTTAATGGCATCGGAACTTCGCGGTCACGCAGATCATAGATCGTGCAAACAAAAAACAGGGCTAATAATGCGATGCTGGCGATCAGAAGGCGCTCCTTGCGATTTAGGTATCTGAAAAACAAAAAACCGGACATGCTCTGCATATCCAGCAGGTAAATGTCCGGCCAACGATTAGATTAAGATTGTATATTTCTAATTATAGCGATGGAATGGTGTTATCCAAGGTGGGCACAAAAAAAGGTAATTGCAGGTAATTTCCGGTTTATTTCAGATTCACCCGACTACATTTGCTGCCCCTGCCTTGGTAATTGCATAATCCGGTGCAAATCGGCCAGTGAATCCGATGTAAATCGGCCACCGATTCTGGAACAAATCGGCCAGTGATTCCGGTGCAAATCGGCCACTTTTTTGAGAACATCGGAATTGGTGGCCGAAA